>Ga0194135_10000955_pt1 | contig 16859 bp, 13 predicted proteins | sample LitLau_LLRF_2013_FD_134024 | JGI IMG/M metagenome (GOLD analysis project Ga0194135, IMG submission 134024) | Freshwater sediment microbial communities in response to fracking from North America - Little Laurel Run_MetaG_LLRF_2013 (version 2) | ecosystem: Environmental > Aquatic > Freshwater >...
AAGTACACGGTTAAGTGCAGTTCTAGTAAATTGGAATAGGAAGAAATTAACCCGTGTCCTACTATTCATACCAGACACACATTTACTCACAAACTTTTGTTTGTGTTTAAGTGCACAAGAATGAGACGAAGCATCTATTTCCACCATAATGACATTTCCTGCATCACCCTCCTCTTATACACGTAGCACTTGTGTATACTTAAGCAACACGTATACACATAAGCCTATTACTAGAGGCAAGCTTAACACACACTCTGAACTGAAATGGATTTCTCAGTCTCATTTTTCTCTTTCTCGTGCACACTTTCATCTCAGAGATCCATTCGAGTGATAAAAGCTTCTCACGAACAATCTAATCCCATGCTCACCTGTGTAGCACATACTCTCCTTACGCTAGTCCTTAGTACTCTCTGCAAACCAAAGCACAAACTGTCCAAATGAACGAAAAAACTCTCCTTCAAAACATTACACACGAGTTTTTCCACGACTTTTTACACCATAAGAAAGCAGCATGACTGCCTACACGACCCACGTTGGCTGTAGTGCAGTATTCCCCATCATTTTTATTTCACCTTTTTGAACATCATTTCCTTCAACATTCCCTGAACATTCTCTCGAGTCTTTTCACTTTTTGTCCGAAACTTCTTCTTCCCAAGAATTCCCCTCACGAAGTTCTTTTATAAGCTGCAACACAAATTTTACATGCACACGCCTCTCTCATACTAACTTATTGAACTATATATACACAAAGGATAAGCAGGGACCTAAAAAAACTTTCTCCAGTTTGGCATTAACACACGCGAATAGAGAACCAATCTCTTCTTCCCTATAATATTGGATGAAACAACAACTCGTGTGTTGTGTGATGATGCAATGATGATGGTGATCATGAGATAATATCGCAGATTGGGCCGCCTCCTATGTAAGGCTAAACTGAAGCGATATTTTATTTTATTATGTGTATAAATGTCTGTTGTCTGTACACAAATGAAAAACGATATCATAATAATCATACTCCCTCTCTCACTCTAAAACAGGAGATGATCACTTGCATTAGTATTAGAGAGGGTAATATCAAAACTCATCCTTCGTAGAAGCAGGAGCAGCATCATCTCAAGTTAAGGTTAACCCTCGTACACAACTAACACTACAAGTGCTGCAAGTGCTTCTGTTAGCAAGCTTTTCTAAGAGTGAAAGTGATTGCACCATCATCATCATATCATGATCATGATGAGTTCATTGCTAGAACTCTCTCCATTTCAAGAGGATAATAGGACGAGAAAGCAACGAAACCAAAGCACAGCGTACAGCCCACAGTCTTTCTTTTTACTTTTTACACAAGAAGAATCCTCCACGAAAATCCTAACTTGATTAGCTTACGTTAGTCTTCCGCCTCGTTTATATAGCTTAGCTTTTCGCACAATATGGACTAGAAAACTAAACACAGAGTATGAGTGGATAACATAACAAAAACTGTGTAGACAATACGCGTGTAAGAACATATTGTATAAGGCTATCCAGGTGCATATATGGACATGGTGGGTCGATGCTCGTACTATCTATCTATACTAACTTCCTTCCTACAAAAACATTTTCCTTCTTTCCTCCTTTTACCAAAGGAAAAGCTTAACAAGGACAAACGAGCAAGTCACACAAGACACAGATAATGAAAGTTTCTTTTTCTCAAGCCGAATGGACTGCCGATTTGTAGAGAGAAATGTTTGCAGAAAACACACACAGACAGAGAAAGAGAGAGAGCTCCTCATTAGAACAACGATAGAGAGAAAGAGCTCTGAAGAAACATGGAAGCAAATTAGTCTCTACTAAATAAAAGGAAGAGTAGTAACTCGTGAACAATTCAGGTAAATAACCACAACATTGGTGGTAGCTATACAAGAATACAAACCAAGGAAAGTGTACAGACAGAGCTCTCTTAACAAACCAACTCCCTCTCTCTCATGCCTTAATGAATCTATGTCAGTGTTCAAATGATATTTGAGTGAAAGCCAAAGGAAATAAGAGTTACGTCAACTAGACAATAACAAACTAACTATACTCACTCTGCTCTGCCTCTATATTGTCTGATTGTCTTTGTCATTTGACTCAGAAATAATAATAAGTCTTGAGTTCAAAATAATGCTGTGTCGTGTAATTTGGATCTGACTGCCGTGCCATGGAGCCTCTGCTTCTGCTTCTTCTGGAGAGAACCCCCTCGAGGAATGGAAAACGCAAGGGTCATCTTTATTTTTGGATTGGATTGTTTCAAGATTAATTTAAAGGAGACTCGAGACAAAAAGTGTTTCATCATAACGAAATAATAATAATCTCCCGTCGATCCTTCAATGATAAACTGTCCCTCCAAGATATATACAGCCTTATAAATAAGTCATGTCTTGAAGGAATTCATAGAGAGCGAGACAACAAGACTCTATATACAAACTGTCTCCTTGATATATATCTGCCTTATTGGATGTTGTTGCTGATGATGACTCTCCTCGTTGGTTTAACAGGTCTAAAGAATAAGATGACAGTTGCCTACACGCGAAGAAAGGAATATTTCATCGTCTAAACTAACACACACTGAGAGAGAGAGACCAGGAATGAAAAAGCGCTTGCGCTTGTCCCTAGCAGAATGGTTATAGGTTTTGAAAAGACAAGTCTCTTCTGTACAAACAATATATATATATAGAATATATACATTTATGTATATATATATAATATGAAAAAGTTCCTGGCTCTCTATACTCTCTCTATTGCGAGGCTGTGTGCCTAATATGACTTTGGAATTTGGAGAAAGCAGGAGAGAGAAACTTTCTCCCAGTTCCACCAGTTCGTTCCTTTGGTTGGGAGAAAGTTGGTCGAAGCTTTTTTATATAAAACTAGAGACGGGAGTTGAATTCGATCTCAGAACTGCACAAGTAGTAGTTAGCCTTTCATGGCTACTACTCTCTTAAAATTCCAGCGTGCTTTCCCTGAACATTATTACTACTACACGACAGACGGAGCAATTTAATAGGAGGAGGTGGTCTCCTTATTCTGCCTAATAGTTCATTCGCTAATCTTCCTCTCTCTCTCATTATATATAGATACAAAAACATCGAGGTTTTTCCAAAAAGTGCTTTCACTTAAACACACAAAAACACGGTTAAACGATTGATTTTAAATTGATTGGAACTGCCGTGCAGATATAAAGGTTCTCTCACTACTAACTCGTTAAGAGAAGAGAGAGACTGTTTTATTCACTTGAGCTCTGTACATAAAAGCACACGATTAAGCATTCTGTGTTCGACTCTCTCCACTTCATTTGGATTTTCTCTCGTGCAGGTAAGCACACTTTCGACTGTTCAGACAAAAAACTCAAACCTATTAATTTGCCTAAACCTTTGTTCTAACTGGTAATTGATGTAGATTGCATCATATAATTTGTTTAATTGGTATGTATTCTTTGTACTCGTAAAAGCACAAAACATGAACTTGTTTCGTATGTATATTTTATCATCCTTTGTAATATTAACGATGAATCCACGCGCCCTCATGTCTTAATCACATTCCATTTATGTAACTTTAAATACCTCTTTATATAACTTTAATTAACTGATAAAGAATGGATGATTCTAAAGGATTAATTATTTATAATTCAATTATTTACCAATTACCAATTAATATTTCAATATAATTGATTCTTTAACAAGGATTTCAAATCTCATTCGCTTTTTGGACTATGTAATTATTCTTACATTGAAGGCTGCTTAGCCCTTAAACAGTTCTACTTCGTATAATCTTCCCTTCAACCACTTCAAAATTGCACGCAGTCTCGTATGATAATCCATTTGAACTTTGGGGATTTGTTGCCTTAAAAGGATTCCTAGAATTTCTTCTTCTCTCCTTTCTATCTCCTTTTACATAACATCGCATGAAACATGCATAGATCCCAAGATAAATCAAACTACATTTAGGTTTAGATTCTATCTCTCTTGAAGAATTTTAAAGAGAGATAGAATCTAAACCTAAATGTAAATTCTTCATTCAAATTGCCTTGTGGGAAATCAGCAGCAGACAACTCAAAGCCAGTTATATTTATATATTTGAATACGTAGTCTGAATTTTTATATCACATAATCACCACACGAGTAATATTTGAAACACATGAGACACACACGCAATAATAAAGGTTTCGTGACATAAAAACTTCTATCCATTCACATTTGAGCACATTTGAATCTCGACGACACGACCTATAAACTTTCTCTATTGAACCATTTTGAAATCTTGACTGATTTCATGACATTTAGTGTACGCTTATGTAAATCCAAAGGAAAACAATTTACCCCGAGAGTTAAATACTCTCGAGTGAGAGCAAACATAAAAACTAAATATAGACAAGAGTTTCCCTTTACCCGTCAAAGGAATTATTATTACGATAGACTGCGAGAACCTACGAGTTATTTTCAGGAAACCCTTTGAAGCGTTGTTATTAAAGATTTGAGGATAAGATAGAATTCGGCATGGACGTAGACGACGAGAAGCGTTTCACAAAGTGAACTCATTCAGACGAGCGTGTTAAAGTTAAGCCAGTCAGACAGAAGTCGATCTGGCTGAGTGAAAGTAATAAATGTTGTATTTAGTAAGCCTAAACTTTTATTACATCTGTTTCACTTGCGTTTCTTAACTTTTTATCGTTCTCCCGTTTTATTTCCTTTTCATATTATTGGGACCTCGCAAAAAAGTTTCACTCTCTCTCAAACCAAGTTTATTCGACTTCCAGAGTTAAACAACTCCGTAGACTACTGAAATGAGACTTGTAGAGAGAGAGAGAGTGTTTGAATGTTTGAAATATCTCAAACTGCCTCTCCCTCAAATATTGTTAAAGTTGGTTGGGAAAGTGAATTCGAAACCTCATATCTCATATCATTCCGATTTGCATGAAATACATTTTACAACTTTGCATACATATTGCATGCAATTTCCTGCCAGTCCACCACCACCACCGCCGTTCTTTGAGACTTTGAGATAAGCACCATCGTCGTTATCTTTGCAAAAACTGCATCTCAACCTAATAATAAGCTGACTAGTAGAAACTCACAAGAAACTCCAGAGATTGCAAGACATGGAAACTGGAATGGAATTCCAGTAATTCCCATCACCCTCTCATCTAGTCCCGTATGGTCTAGTGGCTAGGATAGCTGGCTCTCACCCAGCAGGCCCGGGTTCGATTCCCGGTACGGGAAAACTTTTTGCTCAATTCGTTTTTATTCCACCGTGTACTTAAACATTGCAGATTAAACATTCTTCGTTGTATAGTTGTAAATTCGTACCAATTTAGTTTCATATAGTCTTTGCCGTCCTCCACTTTAACTCCGTATCTTTTTATTACTTACACAGAACAACAGAAGACCACAGACATGAATTACTTGATTAATTTAGCCTATGCATATATGAAACATGCAACAAGCATGATGCAAGCCAAATACGTAGTCCAACCTGACAAAAGACTTTAAATCCACTAGAGTACTTGCTTATTACTATTAGTTAACTCTTTTCATGGTTCTTTGTGTCAGTTTGAATCATCAAGTGAATCAAAGTGTGTTTATTTCCACATCTAAATTCCTTTTACTGAATATGCTTGAACTTTTAAAGCTCTACTATTTCTTACCATGACTCTGACCTATATATAATTTATATTACAACACAGAGTGATATATATGCAACTTCTCGGCGGTAGTGGAGACATGTAAGGAGGAAACTATAATCTGAAGAAGAAGAAGATCAATCTGGTTGTGAGTCTGTGGGAAGGGAAACCTCTTAGGATTTTTATCAAGTCAAATAGAACGAGACGGAATAAGCCATTTTTGGAAGTCGGATCAATTGGAGAGCAGTTCCCTTTTGTGAAGGAGGTCGTCGTCGGATGGGAATAAGTCGAAGACCATGAAGAAACTACGGATGAGAAGTGACATTGCGGCGTTCTTCCTGATTGTCTTCTTAGCCATTGGAGTGAAACTTTCCGAAGGAAGGAATTTTTGCCCCACAAGTTTATCTCCAAAATGCACATGCTCTGCCAAGCAAAAAGGTCTCGTTATTATTTGCGAGAAGGCCAGTATGGAAGATATCAAGGCGAACATGAAAATCCTCAAGGAATTGTCTGGGGCAATTATTTCGTACTTGACCCTTAGACAAACCGATATGCCCAAAATTACAGACTACGTTTTCATGGGTGAGACACAATTCCACTATTTCCACTACTACTTTTCTCCACTCCTTCCATTCCATGAATGACAATGAGACATATCGTAACAAAATCCTCTGCGATATCTCCAAAAAACCATTTGGGATTTCATGAAAGCATCATGTCTGAAGTATATCTCTTATCCTTGTGTGTTATTCCTTAGGCCTCGATATCCGCCATCTCATCGTGAGCAATACGAATCTAGCTATTTTAGAAGACCACTCGTTAAGTGCTTTGGCAAGCAAGCTGGAAATATTGGATTTATCACAAAACTGGATTCATTTCGTTCCAACGAAAGCCCTGAGACACTTAAGCGTCACTCGACTCCTCACACTTAATCACAATAATATCACATCCCTAAATGCTGGAGCCTTCGAAGGCATGCAAGGACTAGAGAGGCTTTCACTTTATGCCAATGCCATAAGCAACATTGACGCCAATGCTTTCCGAGGCCTAGAGTGAGTCAGTCACACGTACCTTATCATTATATAGAAATTCTAAAAGAAAACGGTCAACTGTTGCATGCACGATATGCCATATGCTTAACAATTGTCGTTGTAATCCTACGATCTCTTCTAATTCAATTCTCCCTTATCCCTTTCTCAGTAAATTAACCTACTTGAACCTCGGATCGAATCATCTCCAGCGAGTGCCCATTACAGCTCTCGCCAAATTACCAAAGTTGGTGAGTTTGGAACTACAAGAGAACCGGATCCAAGTCCTCTCCGAAAATGACTTTGCGGGTAAGTTTTATTGTTAAGGAAAAGTCCCGGGAGGATTGATGAGGTGACTAACTAAACATGAAATACCTTTGGCTAATGTTACTCAAGGGATGACTCTCTCTCTCTCTTTAAGTATACATAGGCCACGACGAGAGACTTTGTACTATACTTTGTAGTTTGTACTACACTTGCACTTCACTAACTTTCCCCACCACCACCATAAATTCTAACTCTTTTTTATCTCTACTCCTTTTTTCCATGTATCCGAACAGGTCTCTCCAATTTGGACTCGCTGAAACTAGGACACAACCAAATATCTGTCCTCGGTCCTAACGTCTTCAAAAATCTACCAAGAATAAATTACCTTGAGCTTGAATCAAACAGAATAAGTAAAGTGGATGATTCAGCTTTCCGAGGGTTAGAAGGTATGGAATAATACACAAAAAAGCTACCAGCTACCCAGCCATAAATTAAATAACCTTTCGCTTCGCTAAAAACTTTCTCCGCATGACTTGTTATCGTTATTCCCAACCGAATCGAGTGTCCTAAACACATAGACATCCTTTCACAAAGCGTGATTCGTGTTCGTGTGATTTACAGAAAAGTTGGAGTGGCTAAAAATGGGCCACAACCAAATCAGAGAGGTACCATCGACAGCATTGAAGAACATGCACCGACTTCGGGAATTCGATTTCAAGGCAAACAATATCTCCGAAATTAAAGAAGATGCTTTTGATGGTTTCGGGCGGACTATCAAGTTTCTCTATTTGGGTAACAACAGGTGGGCTCTCATCCTTTCTCATTCTTTCTCCATACGTATAAGCCACTCACTCACACATTTAATACATACGCACATACATCTGTACCTATATAATGTATGTGTACACATATCTATCTATCTATTATGTAACACGGTAGCCTGTAAAACTATCCGATAAAAGTGGAAACCTCACTAAACAAACTGAGGGACACTATCTCAATCTCATTTACTATTACTAATTTCAATACGCGAATTCATTTAATCGACTCTCCTTGTATAAATAGTATCACATTCTGACTCTTTTCTTCCAAACACCACCACTCTCCTTTCACTTACAATTCTTGTTAGTGAGGACATTTAAAATTGACTATATTCTCAGAGAGCAGGATATCATCAATAATTTACCTGGCAATGTCTGGCAATCCTATGTACAGTGTACGTAGCACAGTGCAAATGCACAAAACACTATAAAAAGCAACCCACACATATTCACGTACAACGTATAGGCATATAATGTTGTGAATGATTAAAACCAATTTTCAGGATTGAGTCACTTCCCATGTCAGTTTTTGCTGAAATGCATTCTCTCCTAACGATATCCTTGGCCAATAATCAAGTCAAGCACCTGCCACAGGACACTTTCCAGCCAATCATCGAAACAGTCCAAGTCATTGATGTTCACAGTAAGTCCCTTTCATCTTAAATATCACCTAACCTAACTACTCTCAAGACTAACCATACCATAGTTTTATTCAAAATCATGAGAGTCGTCGTCGTCCTATTCCTCAAACTGTTTTGAAAGTCGAATACGGATAAAGTTTAAAGTCTTTAAAGCTCACTCGGAAATCCAGTGGTCCGCACCACCGCCTTTGCGGCTTTGGAATACTTCCAACCGTTCCGAAAGTTTACTAGGAATTAAACTTTTATTAACTTTGTAGTAGTATCAAAATGTACCCTGATAAAAATTGCAAGCCCCGTAATAACCGATCAAGCTATACCTGTATATTATTTTAACCTGAGCAATTTATGTATGAAACCATATTTCATCGCTTCCTGTCATTTGAGCATTTGAAGTGGAACCTCTGACGATTATTGACAGGGCAGGACACACAAATTCACTTTGTCGATTATACACACAATTCTATTTCAATAAATAAATTCGATTTTGAAGCGAGAGCGAATATCCGCGTGTATAGTTTTATACACAAACGCGTTAGATATATATTTATATTGGACGATATGGCTTAGGCTGCAATTCTTGACAACTTTCTCGTAGTTTTTCCACCGTTTTTTGTCAATTCCCTAAAGACCCCAAAATAAATCGGATTGATAAGGCTCACAGAATCTTATTGGCATGAAACGACACACTCTCAACTCTCTAAGCTCATGACTAGCAAAAACTCTCCAGTCTGCTGAATGTCTGAAATTCGTGTCCTTTCCAGGTAACCGATTATCTTGCGACTGCAACTTATTGTGGTACAAGCAATGGCTCCAGAAATCTCTCCAAGTCAATCATGACAAAGTACGGGAAATTGCATTGAAAACTCATTGCTGGACGAAAGCTCCCAAGCACGAATACGAAGTCACCAAAGTAAGAGAACTTCTTTGCATTATAATTTACATCCTTATTTGCTACTTAATCAGAATTATGGCCAACCTTATTCAATCTCCCTTTAATAATTACACGGTACACATGCTCATAACAAATCCTACGTAGACTTATATTCATACAGACCAGGATTACGACGAGCCATTTCACTTTGTTGCCTTATAAACACATTTAGTGATCTGACACTACGACTTAAACACAAGTACCTGTATAATAAAAAGCACCCAGACTAAATTCACATGAAACTCTGTCACACCTTCGTTTAAACCATCACTTCCCTTTAAACCAGTATTTCATCTGAATCGAAACTAATTTGAGTGCCTCAAGTCTGTGAGATTTTAAGCTGAATATCATCGGAATCTACACACACAGACACACAGGCAGGTGAGGCTAACAAAGCTCAGTAGCGTGTGTGATGAGATTAGTCATTCGTAGGAAGTGAAGCAAAAAGGAGATTTCCACAAATCTGCCTTCACTCTTGAAGTCTGAACTCCTGTGATATATAGCAGGAGCTAATAGCTAGAGAGACACAGAGCGAGTGAAATGATGAAGGCAAGGTTATCTATACATATATTCCGATGATATGCATAGCAATCTATTCTCCAACCATTTCTCCAACAAGAGAGAGAGAGTTCCATAAACTAAACAGAAGAAGCGAAATCCAGAATTTCATTTCACTTTCCCTTCTGCGTGGCAGGAACACAGTTTAGTCTACAGCCATTCATATAAACTACGCTAACAATCTATCTATACATTATGCATATATTTTATGTATCTCAAATTCCCTGGCGTATGTTAACTTTGTCCATTTCCATTCCAGTCTTGTATATACATATATGGCTTCCTCCTAAAATGTTGTCCTTCTGTCGATGTCTATAAACCACCGAGGTACAGAGGCACTAACAAGTAGGAAATCCGTATCGATAAAGGCTAAAACACTTTCCCCACAGTCCCATATAACGTCCCAACCTACTACTCAATCAATTTCCGCTCCTGAATCCAACCGAGCACACCATTTATTCCTAAAAGCCTCCAATGAACTGTATATAATATATAATACGTATACATATGACTAGCAAAGGGACACACTGCTGCATACGTATTATTACACAGATATACAATTATACACAATAACTATAAATCAACAGTTAGTACATTGCAAAATGGCAACTCTCTCCCACCACGGCATATGGCACACACAACAAATACACGAAATAGAAAGCACCTCCGTTTGTGCAGGCATTTGCATTCTTACGGGGATTACTTTCTCTTTAATGCTGCGAAGAAATCAAAGAATCCCCTTTTTCGCCCGACTTTCTTTGCCCCTTAGACTTTCAAACAATGTACACCTACGTCTAGTACACTGATTGACTATACATTAGCATTAACATTTCTTCAGGTATGATTTCTTTCAATTACAAAAAGGTTGCAGTTTTGAGGAGCCTCATGAAATCTCATTCTCGGGGTAATTCTAGCCAAGGAACATTAAACAAACATCTCCGCCCTGCTAACTAACAGAATCTATATCTATCCCATCGTGTTAAATATTCCATTAATCACGAGTTTCACGAGCTCTTTACATAAACAGGGCAATCTACAAAGAAGAAGAAGAAGTCGTCGGTTGGCTGTTTGTTGTTCCACTAACCCACAACTGAAACCACGAGGCCATAAATATTAATTACATTTGAACTTTAATGTTTCAGGCCCCAATTGAGAAATCGTGTCCCACTGATTCCAGCATCTCTACAATGATTAACAGCGGACAAATTGTTTTTATACTTTCGTCTCTTCTCATCCTATTTTAGCTTTCATCTCTCCACCATCCGTATTTATAGCTTAATGACTTTCCTCCTCGCATCTTGGAAGGATATGCCTACACTAAATTATGTTTGCTCCAATTTCCATTCTACTTCGGATAAATTACACACAACAACGGTGAATTTTCTCCGTGCCTATTATACTTTCAGTTTCAGTTCGTGGAAATTAATCATGTTTGGTTACAAACAAGATTATTATATAACAAACAACAACTACGAAAACAACATCCGTGCATTACACAACAACAACAGTAAAATAACTCTCAAAGTTCATGAATTTTCAATATTGATTATGTCTGTTATGATTTGATTTTCTATTCCTGGAAAAGTCTATGTAATTTGATTTGTTACGTGAACTATGAACTCTAAAGTTTTTGCGCGTATTATCGAGGAAACAAAGATAACGTATTTGTCTCTTTGGCGTGACGAGATTAAGTGTACACGCATTTCTCGTTCTAAGTAGCGTATTATTGAATTCGCTAAAAGAAAGGAATAAAGCATCCAGAGAAGTCCAGAGCAATGACTAGGACACACACGCCATTATATCAGACTCAACATATCATTATCATCTCTCCAGAAATCAAATCATAATCAACAAGTAAGAAAAGTTAAAAGTACTTCAGAGGTAGAAATTGAGTGTAGTAAAATGAATCTTAGAGGTAATTCACGAGTTGAATTGTAAATATCCTAATAACGTTGTTAATAATAATACTGAGCAGATAGAGATGTGTAGTAGTAGTAGAACGGAAGAGTATTAAAAAGTAGGTGAGTACTTTACACGTGTGAAACCCTTCAAAAATTGCTTTCTCTCTCTCTCTCGTAGATCCAAACTAAATATTATGATTTATGAAGCAACGTCCAACGAAATGCTAATTAACAATATATTAACCATATTTTAATGTAAATTACTCATATATAATAACTTGTCTTTCCTCTGTGGAGTTATGATCTTAGGTTTGATCCATTTCATCGTCCTCTGTATATGATCAAGGTTCATTGATTAATCATTGATTAATTATTGAACAACCTCAAGATTTGCTTTAACTGTTACTAATCATTACTAAACAGTTATTAATAATTGGTTGCACAATTTGCCTAAGTCCATGTTCTCTATACAGTGTGTCTCAATATTAAACTCTCAAAAATCGAGGATAACGAATGTTTCCGTACGAATAACTTTAATTAAGAAATATTGAAAGCCATCATCTGTATCTTGTGTAGAGATATGCATTTGCGTGCAATCTATAATGAGAGTTAAACATGTACAAGGCGTGTTCACATTTTCATCAAAGATGTGCTTTCTATATACTAATTCATTGTCAAAGTATATAACAGAATTCTGTATTCATGATCCAAAGGGAAAGTGCAATTCACATGTGAACTCAACTTCAACTTTCACTCATGCAAAACTAAAACTTTCAAGTTCCAACGCAAATCTTTCTTTCATATCATTCTTATCAAAAAAGTCCTTGGCATCAAATGTCGTTCTAAAATAAACGCTTCCTATAAAAACAATTATTGTACGCAACTATAAGTTTGATAAACCTCATGATAAGGATGTAAGTAAGGTTGAGACGACGAAGAAAAGAATGGTTGCAGTTGCAACGTAGATTTCTAAAACGAATGTGTGAGTCTTAAGGCAAGATATAAAATGTGATAGGTACCGTTTACGTAGCACCAACTCCAATTGTTGTTGTTGTTGTTAGTATAATAACGATTCATTTATCTATTTTTATACTGAGGGCGTATTCAATAAGGTCGTTGTCTACACAAACAATAATAACCGTTGGTGCTACTTAAACTACTTAAACTATTAAAACTCTTAACCCTATACTATTATAATTACACGAATCTTAAGGCGAACATGCATACATAAAAATGTATGGAACAAAGTTGGGTTGAAAGTTCGTGTGTGCTTTCTCCCACTATAAAAAATCTCCAACCGTCTATTATGAAAAAATGAACTTACCTACACTTTACACGAGCGTGTGAATAGAATTATTGTTACAATTACAATTTACAATATTATTACTTTCTCAGTCCATCTTTCAAAAACTATTTAAGTGTGTAAGAAAACTCTTCCTTATTGTTATCTCATGCACTGACCATACTAATGCATATCATGAACGTTGATTCTATAAATGTACCTTCCTGTCTCTAGTTTTAATACACATGTAATATCACATAAGCTATAGATACCTAGAGAGTGTACGCACTGTGTAACACTGCTTTCATAAATATATATTGCTTTCTTCTTATTCATTTCTCCTTCAGATGATAAGATGAAGTGTATATTATTACTATTCCGTTGCCTTTACAAATTTGTGGAGCCTTTGGTGTCATACTACACATGCATATAAATATATATTGTTATTATTGTCTATATATATCTTATTAATAAACCAAAAATTTCATTTGGACATCGTGTGTCTCATGTGTGTCGACCTAATGGTTAATAATTATTTATAATCCGCACCGGATCTATTTTTGCACGTTGCAAGTTCATCTCTCTAACTAGCACACGAGTTCTATATAGTTCATGTCGAGGGTTTCGCCTGGAAATGGAATACGGAAATGGAATAAAATGACTTCGACTCCCTTATTCCCTGACTCCACGCTAGTCCAGACGTAGTTTCAGTTCTCGAAACAACTCTGAGGTCGGACATGACGTTTCCTTCTTTCCAAAAAATGTAGATATATAGATAATATACGGTTTAGACCTTTTTCTACAAATCTACTAAATCTAGTAACAACGTGGAAGTATATATACATCTATTCTTTGGCAGTGCATGGTTAGTTTTAATGAATAAAAGAATATTGCATATAATATGCATGCACGTATGTATATTTGTACCTTTGAAGGTGAACGTGGGTTGTGTGAAAACCTCAATTAAGCTTTGAGCATCCTCAGGATCTGTACTTTTGGTGAAATTGAGCCCAGGCGGAAGAAGATCCTGATCCTGAGAGCTATTAAAATTCGTCTTATTCTCTGAGACCTCACTTGTTTCCGTTATGTTTTCTCCAGTTTCCAGTCCACACGAACTGTCATTTGAGGCTTTTCGCAACTTCATGCATTTCCTAAAGCGATATACGAAAAGACTTAAATACACGTACAATCCTTCTCATTCACTTACAGAAATACAAAAATCTCATATTACTCAGCGTAAGTAGAAATCTTCGTATTAAAGCTACGAGCAGATCTTTCCCAATTCCATTTCCATTTCTTTACAGTCCAATGACGTTTCTGTCCTTGTATAGTTTCAAGCATGACTTCTCCATCGTCTTCAGAATAGGGGGCATCTTTCTTCATTGGGGTCCATCCAAGGTTCATTCGCCAATACATTAGCGAAGGACCAGTGTTAGTGTAGTAAACGCAGAGCATCTTTGAAAGCCGAGATTTTGGTGAGTCATCAAAGCAGCTGTAGTGACGCGTGGATTGACTGTAGCCCAAATTCGAATCTGATCCGTAGGCTTTCTTCTTTTCAGCGCATGAAAGCGGTCGAGGTGGAATGGTTGGTGGAGAAAATGAATTTTCAGGAACAGGACATTCCTATACAATCAATATATATTTGTATTAAATCGGATTATTAATTTCATGCAACTTTTATGCATGTATGGAAATCTATATACATGAAACCTCTGTAATACCTACCAATTGACAATAACAAATATCTAAAGCACATGTTTTGGATCTATTGGAACTCTTGGGACTATCCAAAGTACAAGGACACAAAGGCCGTAGATTTTTGAAGTCTGCAAGACTATGATCAAAAATCCTTCCTTTTGGAGTCAATTCTTTAGCCGTAAAGTTTAAAGATCCATTAATTGACAAGTTTCCATTCATAACCAGCGACGAATTCCCATCCGAAATTAACGACGAGTTTCCATCCACAATCAACAACGATGAATTCCCGTTCGACTCAGCTCCATCTCCAAAAGCCACACCCACAACGAAGAAAATTAGTGCAATTGCAATTCCCTTCCGCATGATCAAAAAGCTTTCAAAATGAGACCAGAAAAAGAAAACAAATATTGGTAGACAGAAAAGAGAAAGACAGCGATAGCTTTGCAACTAAAAAGTCACTTTCCCTCCATATTCCCCGTTTGTTTTGAAGCTCCGTTTCATGGCAACCTTCCGTGCAATAATAAAAAACCCGGTCAACTGACTTGTTTGCTTGTCGTAATAAAAAACGTTTTTATTCCTCGAATATGCATCAAACAAACGATAAACGTTGATTTAATTCAGTAAAGCGCGGAGGACGAAGGAGGAGCTTGACTAGAAGACGAGGTCGAGGGGTGGTCAGGACTGTGTTTCGATTTCTTCTTTTTCTTTTCCTTCTTCCGTTTCTTCCGCTCTTTTTCTTCGTCGTGTCGCTTCTGCTTTTTGTGTTTCTTTTCGGCCGCTGCTGCCAACTCTGCCGCGCTCCCTTCAGGCGCCACAGTATTAGAGGTTTCCCCAGGCTTCGTGTACTTGTGTTTCTTTGTCTTGTGTCTTTTCTTAACTGGAGCTTGATTGAGTACCCTGTATTGTTCTGGTAGCTGCAAAGTCAATAGATTAATTTACAAATGAGTTTGAAACCTCATTATCCAATAATTAATGATATGCGCTTATTGCGCTTGGCAATTACCGGCCCTGGATGCAACCGAAATCCTGATAACTGAAGGGAATTAAGAGGCATTAATTCTTTTCCACCTATAGGAGGCTTCTCAATTACTGAACGAAGGGAACTGCAAAATGATTAATGATTAAAAGTTAAATTAAAGAAATAATGCATTTTTTAAATTATTTCCTACGATTCAACTAAGACTGACCTATTGTCCAAATGTCCAGGACTATCAATTTGTCCCGGAAGGTTAGGCAAAAATGAAGACAGTGTATCCCGGACTTTCCTTCCGCTAGATTTGTTATACGAGTGTTCTAAGCCGTAATGCGCCATGAGATTTGTAGCTCCAGTTAATTCGCTTTCAGCTGCAACAAAATAGATTTCAATTTAAGAAAAATCACCCCTGAACAATCGTTTAAAAAATAATTACAAATGCATGTGTGACTTCTTACGAGGAATTTCCTTCATTAAATAGAAAGGCCCACTAATAATCGACGGATTCTTCCCAAGTGAAATTGTCGCTTTCAGTGTTCCCGTCGAGTCCTGCCGCGGTACAACCGGTGACCTCGACCCCCTCGGGGAAGACTTTGGCGAATACTGGTCCATTTTGCGAAACTGGTCGCTCATCATTCCGACGCCGCCGCCGACGTTGTTGCTGCTGCCGCTATTGCTGCTATTCCAACCCTCCAGCCCTTCTTCCTTCCCTGAAACAAAACGAAATCACCCCTTAAATTAACTCCCAACTTCTTTATCTTTAATACACTTATCTCCACCCTTACTTATCAAAGACCTCCTTGTCAACAACCAAAACCTCCACCAGCCTTGTCGCCGGTGATAATACTGAGTGCCTCCCAATCGTCAGATCCCAGAATCCTCTACACTGTCTAATAATAACTCCACGAGCCAACCTTCTTTCAGTAATTTTAGTTCAACGAACGCTAATCAACCAAACCAATTCAAGTACTAATTAAACTTCTTGGAATTAGTAAACAAACACAATGTCCTGACACAAACGTAATAAAGGTCCAAGAGAGTTGCAGAATAAATTAAGGAACAGAACCTGAGTAGGAATCCGCTCAAGTTTAAATGAGATCACAACATCAACAGAAGACCAAGTCAATGAA
>Ga0194135_10000956_pt1 | contig 16855 bp, 12 predicted proteins | sample LitLau_LLRF_2013_FD_134024 | JGI IMG/M metagenome (GOLD analysis project Ga0194135, IMG submission 134024) | Freshwater sediment microbial communities in response to fracking from North America - Little Laurel Run_MetaG_LLRF_2013 (version 2) | ecosystem: Environmental > Aquatic > Freshwater >...
AGATGGAGACGACAAAATAAAATCTCATCCAGTTGAACTTCAGAGATCTAAATTTCTCTCAAGTTTGTTTCCTCCTCGCGTGTGATTAATATGTCTTGACCAGAGTAATATATTGCTTAACTTCCGTGTAATTTCACATAATTCAAAAGATCTAGAATGGCTGCCAATAAAAAGTCTTGGTTCCCTTGAGTCCAACTGAATTGGCGAAGAAAGTATGTTGTTATTGGAAGAGAGAGTAGGTGAGTAGGGTATAGTTGATATGTATGCTATTACACTTTTCTCAAATTCATACTGTGAGCTTATGGGCTGGTGGAATGTTCGTGACACTTATTCTATTAGAGTTTAGAGATCTACACACACACACCTCACATAGCTAGTAATGCTAGTAGTATTCAGGTACACTCACACTCACACACTGTGGACGTCAATGAGAACGGAGAGAGAGCGAGAGAGTGTGAAGTAGTAGAACTTTTTAAGTACCTTTTAACTATACTTCGATGATGGGGATATGACAGGTCCTGGGTAGCCGAGAGATGATGACTGAAGAATGAAATAGAGACAGGTTCAATTTCGATTCTTGCGTGTGCGGTTGGATGGAGGAGATGATAAATAGTAGAGCGAGTAGAGGCATAAGTGAAAGCAATAAAGTTTTATGCAAGAGTGTAATGGGGATTAATGGGTTGGTTTATTTTCTGATAAATAAGACCTTTCAACCCAAGTGAATTTGGGCCCATGAGTAAAGTTGAGTGAAAGTCTTATACTTGTTGTTAAAGAGATAACCAAGGACAAGACAAAGTAGGACAGACGTTTTGTCAAACTGTCAAGCCTCGAAACATACAATTGGGACGCATCCCACTCAGTGAGTAGAGAAAACGACCGACTTGAGGATCATCGCATGCCTTCACAACACCACCACTCCTTCTGTTCGACTTGAAGAAATTACATAAAGTCGGAAGGAGGAAGAAGAAGAAGCAGTGGTGGTGGTGGTAGTGGTGGCGGAAGGATTAGTAAAGAAAAGAGAATCCAAATAAGGAAGACAAATGAGTTAAACCACCACAAAGTCTTTGAAAGTAGAAGGAATACAAGACTGAGATCTTCTAGGACGGAGAAAAACACGGCTGAGAGTGAGCATCATAATAGAAAGCAAAACAGACGAGAATAATTATTATGATGATGGTGAATATCAACTTGACCCTCTTTCTTCAGCAGAAGAGACACAACCACAAGCCTTGGAGAGTTTAGAGATTCTCCGTTCCATCATTACGACCATAACGAGTGTAGTCGACGTAATGTGTCTCACCTTGTTATGCAGAATAGTTGTGTGCTAATGTGTATTCCTCTGTTTTGTCTCCATCCCAAGGATCTCGAAGTTTATGACAACGATATTTCTCTGAGACAACGAACATAATAAGATAATGTGAGTTACTAATATAATGACCGTATTGTACTCATTCCGAACTTTCTCTGGCTTATTCCTTTCTTATCAGTAGACGAGGGAGATAAGACAACCCAATGTAGTGGAAAGTAAGTGTGTAGTGAGGAAGAAAGAGACAGTTCTGCAAAGCAATAAGGCTCTGGTCTGTCTTAAATGATCCTGAGAATCCATTGGTCCTTATCCTTTTGTGTACACACACTTTACCAGGGTAGCTATATATATATATATCTATACAGTGTGTGGCATACAGTATATAACATGCGTCTACATGTATAGCCCTACTGGTTGTTGTATGTCTGGAAAGATACATCATGTGGTGGTTTCTGATAACTTTCTCTCACTTTCTCCTTGTCTCTTTCACACACCGTTGCTTTGTATTTGCTGATATTTTGACGTTAATTATCACGAGAGTGTGTAAAGGAGGGGTGAAACCATTCGATATCCCAACTGTCCGTCTTATGTCTTGGAAAACCTTGTGTTAATATTTGTGTGTGTGAGGAATTGAAGGATACTTTCTTCAAGAAAAAATACACACAAAGAGGATTCGATGTAATACGAGTATCGAAGAGGCTTTCTTTTATAACAAAAACTTATAGGAATCGAAATGTGTAATAGGAGGAAGAATTTGTGTGCATTAAAATAATGCAGAGAAGGTCTCTTTAGTAGATTTCCCTTGCTGAACTCTCATAAATTACTTCACACTTGTCTATCCACGCGGAGATGAAAGTTCGTCTTTGTCTGCCACTTGCAAATGACTGTGTGTCTTTCTCCCTTCCTTGGTTAAGTTCAACCTAGGGAGCTTCTGTGTGACAGGATCACAGTTGTACTTTCGGTAGGTTCCCCATCTGCTGGGTGTGATTTCTGAGCATTGTCGTGTCACCATGAAAATGTGAGTGGGTGCATGAAATGGTCTGGAAATCAGTGAGACGACATGAATTCCTGTATGAACTGTACAAGCATTGCTTCTGCATTGTCATATAGGGAGGCCGAGAGATCCAGAGAGTATTGTTTCATCCTATATGTATCTTCCCTTGTTATATCTATAGTTATAATAGATGAATCTTGATTAATCCTCAGATTTTCTATTGTGTGACTAACATAGCATTTCATTGATTATCATAAATGTGTTGTAGATCTGTAGATGTGTGAATGAACTGTTGTTCAATCTTATTTTGGTTTGTGTGAAAAGAATTATAATAAAAACGTGTAGAAATGTGATTTATTCGTGAGTATAGAAATGAGAGTAATACGTAAGGACAGATGAGAAGTCATGAGAAGCTAGTATAAGACTGGCATATAATATGATCCTGTGAAACAAAACCTTGTTCTTAAAGGAGGTGGACTTCTCACATGCAATCATCATCTTCGTGACTGTGTGTGTTGTTTTCCATTTCATGCCTCTCATCTTTCTCCCTAAAGATTTCCCCTTCTTCCACGAGATGCATGCGACTGCAGAATGAAACCTCTTCAATGAGGGTCTTATTCGCTGTTGCTTTATAAATCTAAACCTACTCTCGATATGTGCGTCTACTATGTGTTATGAACTATATATATCTTTTTTGTGTTCGACGAGTTGTTCAAGTAAAAGTACGGCTTAGACATTTCTCTCTCTCTCTCTTTCTCTCGCAGTGTATCGATTATCTCTTGACGTACTCGGGGAGGATTATGTTATCGACGCCAAAACTTCTGTATCGACTATGTTAAACTTTATGTTTGAAGAAGGGGGTGTGGTTTGTCACAGTCGTGTTGGAAAGGTCATGGCTGCTTACTGAGTTTAAAAGTGTGGAATAATATTCCAGATTTCGGGTAAAATGGTTTCAAAATGATAGAGGGATTTATTAGAGATATACTTCTTATCAAAATAGCAATTTATTATATATAGTTGGATGGATGAAATTGGAAGAGAGCAAGTGAGGATGATGATGGTTGATGATAGTGTAGAGAAATGTGGGAGAACGATTGGATGCGTGTGTGGGTAGTTGGTGTCTTTCCCTTTGATTCTTTTGGATTTGAAGAGATAAGCGTGAAATGGTGGTGGGGCAGGCATATATATATATATAGACACATGTGTGTCGTGGATGGAGTGCGTATAAAAATGAAAGTGTACAGTGGACTGATGATAATGGAGTAGGTGGTGGAAGTCCAAGTGCGAGAGTTAGTGATGGGGGAAAGGAAATTGTGTGAAGGTAATGAGATGCAGGACAGGGTAGTTTCTATGCCCAAGATGACTGTCAGTTATATCAAAGGATTGAGAGAGAGAGAGAGCGAGAAAGTCGTGAAAATCATTTCCGGGAACAAGCCAGAGGTGGTCTGTTTTCTGGATGGTGCCAAGTCACAAGAATTTCATGTGTCAGCACTTTCCTCAGAGAGGGTTCCTCTTCGAGACTCTAATGTGTATGAATATAACCGAGTTAAATTACTTTATTTGGTGGAATGAAAAAGAAGTGAATGCGTTTTCATCGTGTTCAAATTCAAAGTCACTTGTGAAAGCTCCGAGAATGGATGCTATATATAGTTTGCAATTTTATTATAACATAACGTTCCATATAAAGTCTATACAAAAAGAAAAAGACTGTTTGAGGGATTTGGCTAGTGACTTTAGATTTGGTGAGGTAACCGTGCGGCATTCTATATTTTACTTGTGCTATTCTTTGGTCAAATGTGACAGCCAAATAACACACACACACACACACAAGTTAAGTCTTCTCCAGCTGTGGGGAATACACTTTGTGGGATTTATAGGACAATAGTGTGGAGATTGATTTATTGAATCGGACTACTAGTTCATTATTTCGTTTTGTAAGTTTTTTCATAGAAAATGGAATAACCAAGTAGCAAATCAAATAGTCTCATATGAGTTTCGTGTGAAATGAGAACTCTTCGTGTTGAACACACAAATGAATTCACTTAATATTTGAAGTGAAAAATTGGGAAATCTCATGCCCAAGTTCCTATATACTGTGGATCGATAATAATAATATAAAGTCATTTCTGAGTGGCAGTTGTTGATTAAGTACAAGTTAATTCAATTCCTAAAAATGTACCCTGGCTCATTTTGGTTTGTAATTTCAAATGAATGTTTATTGCCAATGCTGTCTTCAACTTATGTGTAGCGCTTGACGTATGTTACATTCGATATTAAATATTAAGACTTCCACTTGGATTAAATCAGTTCTGAGACCTCCTTACCTCATTCATTATGACTTCTTGTGCTCCAATAGATTTATGTGAAAACTAAAGTATTCACTTTGAACCCACCTCTGTTATTATTATCATGAACAACCAGAGTTGCTTGCCGCTTCCTTGAACTGTAACAGTTGTGTTGTGAATAAAAATGTATGGCAGCATTCCTTGAATTCATATTTTTGAATGATATGCTAATGAGCAAGATTATTGAGGTCGAAGATATATGTGAACTCGAGCAGGTTGTGTTTTCGTTTCCTGGAAATGGTAGTTAACGGTGGAGTTTGTGATCCGTGCTCGTATTGGTCTCGGCCTTCTTGTGATGTCCTTCGATTTGCTTTTGATGATCAAATACTTTGTGCACGGAAGACTGAAGTCAAGATATGCAGAACTTTCAACGTGTATTTCTATGTGGAAACATTGGCTTGGAGCGTGACAAGGATGATATATGATATCCTTTTTGCTTCAAACTGTATGCACGCACACACACATATGATTCCTGACCATCTGGCGAATTCGGGGGTCTAAAAAGTATTATCACACTACCATTGACACCTACCAAACCTACTCCCAAGTTATTCTCGCACTTGCTCAAGTGCTCTTGAGACAATCTCATTCATCCATATTTAAATATAAGGCTTTCTTTTTCTCGTGACTTGTCTTTTATTGAAAATGCCTAGTAGAAGAACATTTTTGAGTGCTGCAAAACTGAGGGAAATGATTGTGTAGGACACGAGTCACCAGCTGGCAAGGCACTCAAATCTGAGCAAATTGGCTTTGTTGTGTGGTTGGAATTAGTCTGAGGAGCGTCTCACAAAAATTGGTTGCAAATGAAAGAGGAGCAGCTCGGGAATGCAAGTAAGGAAGCAGTTGAGCTGGCGCTCTCTTGATTTTTCAAGTGGATGAGGGTTCATTTGTCATCGGATTTGCTTTCATGTTCAGACTCCTCAATGAGTTTTTCCATTATGAATGTGAATCATGAAATGAAGGACTACATGAAGCATGAATCACGTTCTGATAGGGAAACATGTATGAATGTACTACTGAGGTTGTATGTTTGTATTAAAAAAGAGATCGACAGAGAGTGGAGCAACTTTGTTTACAAATCAACTGTAGTAGTTTTGGTAAAAGTGGTCATGTAGGAAGTGAATTACTTTGCATAAAGCATTCGACCCGTGTTGCGCTCGTGCTTTCTTTCGGAGGAAGAAAGGGAAATAACGAGCTTAGGGGAAAAGAGAAACGATCCAAGTAATAGCTGTTTGCTCTGTGCTACACTACATCTTTTTCGAAATTGGAAGATTGTTTGGTTATTTTAGTGTTGGTGGTTTTGTGAAAGTAGAGGAGAGTTCTTTTGGCATCTCCATTTCAAGTCTAAGGCTGCGTTATAAGAGGGAGGAAAGAATTCGAAGCATAAATTAGAGGAGAGCGACCATTAGAATTTTTGCATTGCTAATTTGTGAAGCATGAGATGAAAGTATGAATAAAGTTCAAATGAGTTAGGGAGTGTATGAGTCAAAATTCGTAATTACCCAGAGACTTCTCTCTTAACTTTCTCTGTAGTTAGGTTAAGTGGTGAGCTCCTTTTTCTTCGACTGGATCTCCGCCTTCTATTAGAGAAACAGTTAAAGTTGGCCATTGCACTGAATGAACAAATTCGATTGTTCTTGCTCTAATAACTTTCGCCAACTTTCTCCGCAAAAATAATGCCTACTTCGTTCCTTCACACTCCCATAAGGAATGCTTAACGATGGGTCCTTTTTGTGTGATATCCTTTTCCTTTCCCAAATTAGCCTCCAGCAATCTGAACCATGTTTTTAGACATTAAATATCTTTGGGGCTGGAAGCTATAAGGAGCTTACGATGCTCCTTCATGACTCACACTCGTGGAATAAATTTCATACAACTGATGTTCCCTTCCTTCCTACGAAGAGATCAATGTTAATAATATGAAAAGCCTCTGGCGAATAGTGTGTATCCTTAGAAGACTCGTCCTGTGTACACCATTTCCAGCAAAAGACCTGCTGACTAGGCCATATGCAAAATTCGCTTGGAGACATTTCCACACACATATAAATCCAAGGAGAGATGAGACATTGGTTGGCCAAGGACTCATGCACACTCCAAGGAGAAAGCTTTTTTTGTGTTGTGTCTGCTCATTATTGTGCTTATTCGAATTCTTATTCGGAACCGTGTGCAGTTTTGCAAACATCCACAGAGACTCCCTCTCTCTCTCTCGTTCTATGGAGAACTTTCACCGAATAGTGATTTAAGACATTTTTTGTAAAAGACGGAACTATGATTTAAAGTCGTTAGATTTCAGACTTCCGCACACTGTGTGTCTTGCACCAGGTGCATGTGAGCCTCATCTTTGCTGTCTTTAAGTATATTCGATTTCCTGAAAGTCTTGCTACTAACTCAGCAATCGGTTCGCCTACGAAATATATTGCCAGTCGTATATAAAGAATGCATATATAAAAGGAACTACCTATCTGTGTGCCATGTATGACAGTCGATCTGTTACACAGCTGTATAAGCTAAAGAGGTTTTCATGAGATACATGATGTACTATACAGAGTACCATATATCAGTTGGATTGACATGAAGTATGCTCTTCTTAAAGCTCTCCATCTATTCTTCATTCGTCACCCATCTATATATATATAGTACTAGAGTAAGTGAACTGGTGTATATTTGTTGTTTCATACTTCCCATCCATTTTTCAAGGAATTCATTGATATTCCATTGGAAATCTTGAGGTTTGTGCTGGAGAAAGCATGTGACGGTTGAACCAAAGCTAAACGAATTTTACGTTTTCCAAGACGGATGTCCTCTCCCACAATGCATTATTCAGTAAAGTGGTTGGCACGTAGGGGCAAAGAAAGCCAAAGGTTACTTTCCAACTGTTCTCTCTACTCATCGAACTGTACAAATCAAACGACCCGACTTGTTGTAAAGTACTTCTATATAGAGCGTAGGGCACTGCAATGATTTCATCAAGAACTTTCACTCATCTCATTGTGATATTACGCGATACTACATTACATTTATATGCATTAAATTATTGGCAAATGATTATTAGAAGAAGAACAGTCTGCTATAAATCGGCACCACTTGTTCATGTTTTGTTTACTATATGTTATGCAGAATGAATAATTTTATCGAGCAATTTAGGTAGAAAATCCTTCTTCCAATTTAGAAGTGTAGTTGTAGTTGATTGCATTGCAAGGCGAGGGATATATCATTAGGTTAGATCGAAGGGGAGAGGGAAGAAAAGGAGCATTTTGGGGATTTAAGTTTCATCATCCAACTCCATCCTTTCAGTACATTTCATCTCGATAGTCCATGAATATTGGATGCACTAAGGGAGAAAAAACCGTTGTGACTGCAGGCTTAACTTATTTTCCTGCTAAAGCCCTCCTGCTCTCTCATACTTATTATTGAATTCACTTGTACAGCTATAAATATATATACTCTCTGGATTGTTAGTGGTATATATTATTATCTAATTCTGCTGCGTCGTTTTCTTCTTGTGGTCATCTTTTTGGTGATGAACAAAATCGATGATTGAGCATATTATAGCTTCCCTTACTAAAAATCTAAATGTTCAATCTTGCATTGTTCAGTATGTAAAGCACGAAGGGACCACTATGACTTGATAGGTAGGATTTGATTAAATTGCATTTCGACTGATCATATCAATCGGATTAAATGAAATTGTGGGGTCTTTCTGACGAGAGAGCGAGTCTTTCTACGTCTGTTTCTTTTTTTGATATTAGATATAGTAGTAGAGAATAAGTCTGGCGCGTTACAATCAAAGCTGATGATGACCACATATCAGGAAGAAGTGTTTAGTAGCCTTACGTTATAATAAAGTATGCTGACACTTCCATCTTAATATCTGACTCCTGATGGGTTATATTTTCACACTCGGTTGATTCATTAGCTCGCGTGTCAATACCTGCTTCGAGAAGTTCGAGGTTCAATATTTCCATTTCAAATTTTGGATAATAAACTAAAAAAAAGCTAAGAGAGAGAGAGAGAGAGATGTAAATGAGTCTCATGCGAATGAAATTAATTGAAGGCTAAAAATTCCATGACATTACTGTTAAATGCATGGGGAGTGAAGATAAGCGTAAAAGGTCTTGAGTCTGACAACATGCTATTAGTTAAAACTCTCATTACACTTCCTTTCATGGAGAAAAGTGGAAGCGTGCAATTCATTAAGAAAACTAAAATGGAAAGAATTAAGAAGACCACCATGAGTTATCAAGATTAAGAATGAGGTGGTCGCGAGCTCAAATGACTTGCAATTAAGTGAAAATGTGGCAGTTTATTCTGCAGCAATCATCATTCATGTGTGTATTAAAAGAAATACGACAGGGAATTTGAGAATACAGTCTGAATTTGGGCATGGCATATAACGAATCTTTCCTACAACAAGTGCTTAAATTATGGAATTTATACTTATCCGTACCTCAAAGCAAGTTATTGTGATATTGCTTTAAAACCGTGTCTACATATGCAAATTTTGATGAGTTGACGAGTTACTCATACACACAAATAGATATTTGATTTGGTACAAAAAGCTATCATTAAATTTTTTGATGATCCATCGCATAGAGGGATTCATTGATGGTAATAAAACAGTCCATCTGGATTTTGTTGAAGATCTGTCAAAAAGTCGCACAAGCACAGAGTATCGATTCGAATTCTTGTGAATGGATGTTTTGTGGTGTGAATAGAACAAGTCAGAATAATTTTACGACAGAGTTGTAAAGATATTAACAAAAGTTGTTGAACTACACAGAAGTACATAACCTTATTCTGTGCTTATCTGCACACAAGTCTTGGTCTTGTGAAATGAGATGCAAAAGGCTGTCTAGGAACGAAGTGCACATAAAATATTTCAATTGTGTTACTGCTTGACTACTCCTAAAGTAGAGCAGAGCTAGGGAACTTTCTTCCTCCCGACTTTCTCCCCACTACTTCATTGGCACTTATTGTAGAATGATTTTCCGGTAGTAAAAGTTTTAAAAAGGTTGTAAAATTTTATGGCGCGTTTGTAAATCCCAACAAGTTTTGATTTATATGTTTATTTCTTCCTCTTGTGTCATTACAGATGTACTGTGAGGTCTGCGTGCAAAAAGGCCCTTTCAAGTTCCCCAAGATGGCTGGCCTTTGGATCCGGTCAAGAATGCATCAGCTTTGAACGAGCTCAGCCCGACAGGATTCCCATCAACCAAGTCGGATCGGTAAGAATATTTTACGCACGTTTCTCGCTTTTAAGATAATGTTTATCTATTTATTATTATAACTATTGTTGTTAGATATAGAAAGTTAAGAAGTATTACAGAGGAATTCCTCAGTTAGTTCAGATGTTACTCCATGTTATTATTTGACTTGTATATAAACGGCAACAACAAAAATGCCTGGTTGTGGTTGTTTTGTCTTCTTGTGACTGTGGGGGCAGTACGCAGTTGAAAGGATCGAGGAATGGATGTGACAGAAGGTGAGCTGAAATTGCCACTCAGTCATGAGGTTAATGCAATGTCACTCCACACACACCTCCGGAGAACTTATCACCTTTGTTTCTACTGTGACATTGTCCATCCAGAGGAATGGATGATGTTTTTGTAAGCACGAAGGTAGTGGAAGAACAAAAGGAGATAATAATGTGATGATGGAAAATGTGGTGTAGAGATGAGACTGTAGCGAGGATTATCCTTGTAACGGAAGTAGGTGGGTGATTCCATTAGATTGGGCTTCTTTCTTTTATCTCTCTTTTTATCCGAGGCTCTTCGCTTTCTGCTGGTAGATTTATTTATTACAAAAGTTTTGGTGGACTTCGTTGGCGTCATGTCACCACGATAGATAGATAAACGGAGAAATGAGACAAGAGTCAGATTGGAGGATGGCAGTGTGTAGTAGAGTATCATACTGCTTGTGTGCATTCTTATCTCCGGAGAAAGCAGTTAGACAATGAAGAAATGATACTTAATAAATGAAAGAAGGGATTTTTATGAGTTTTGATAGCTGCAATATTTCCACGAGATAGTCTAACTTATCTCAAATGGTCTGTCTTTATGTGACACAAAATGGGTTAATTAGTTGAGAAACCCAAAAGGAAAAATCTATTTAGACATTCTGGACTTTCATTAATGGTCCGAGTGGTTATTGTCACAGAAGATATAGTTTTTCTTTAATTTGTTGCATTACTTCAAGGATGTTTCATATAATCTGTCATTATGTATGGAGTTATTTAGCTACGATACGCACTATAAATTCTTGTACGTATATTTTCATTACCCCCGTAGGTCAGTTGGCTCCACAATTTCCATAGTCTGAATGAAACTAATAAAGATCTCAATCTGAAGTAGATGGTTGCTAGAGTGTGTAATTATTTTGCATTTTATCGACATGAAACAGCCATCTATGTCACATGTACGTTGCTAATTTGCTTATAAGGCACACGTTAATTTGGCACTATTACGTGCTTAGAATTCACTCGCATTTCGCTCTGTCGCAATCGCTACGAGAAATACTACCCGAGTTGTATCACTCACACAAAGTAGGAAAGGCAAAAGGAAATACAGAAACTTTATCGGAATTTCTATCATTGACTTCAGCTATGTCTTATGAATAGCTAATACGTTTGTTAGATTGGTTTACTTTACTAATTTTTCTAAAGTAATCTTTTCCTGTGTGTGCTGCGTAACGTATAATGTAGCTTTGCATTATAATTATAAGCAACGTATTATAGATTAAATGAATGCGAACAGCTCATGTACGGTTTATTGTGTAGTGAGGTAAAAATTAGCTGTTCTTATTTCTATACAGCTAACAATAAGTAAGAATTCAAACGTTCTACGAAGGAATTTTGCACTGCAATCGTTGCTCAGCTGAAACTTGTGCTAATGCCATTGAAGCCGTGAAAGTGCGCACAAAAAATAGTGCGGTGTCCTACGGACACGAGTGACTTCTTATACTGTTTTTGTAGCTGGTTAGTTTTTAGTGTTGCGACGAAGAGAAAGTGTATAATCATGTTTGCAGATCAAATTGAAGGAAGTGAGTTTAATTTAGGAACACGTGGCAATTGGCGTCAGAAGTGTGAGTGTGTGTGTATTTGGATTTAGAGAGAGAAAGTTAAGCTTTGACTTTCACTTGGATTTAGAAGCTCGGGAGAGTGTAGGATTTAGAGTTTGATAAAGGTAAATTGCAAGGTGAGAGGGAGAGAGTTTTTGCAGGAAGTTGAAATGAGAATTGGAGGAGAGTAAGTGAGCATTTGAGCCACTTTATGAGACTCGTAATGCAATCTTACCGTCCTTCTTTCTCTCTAGTTGTATGTGTGCCAACCGTGGTGAGTCGAGCTTTATTTGTAAACTTGGGTTCTCCCTTTCTGACGGGTATTTTGGGGCTTAAAAACTCCTTTTATCCTTGGGCTTTTGATATGCAATGCAATATTCTGATTGTGTGTTTGTACCCAAGCAAGGGTGAGTGAGGACCTAGCACATATATTGCATACACTGAAGTGAAAGTATTAAAAGATTCAGCAGTGGAAAGTATGAATGCACGCAGAAATATACGTGCGGATATACTCTTAAGTAAATACGAAAGTAACAATCCATCCTTCTCTTGGGTTTTGGCCTGAGACAAGCTTAGTTTGCTTTCCCTTGCTGGGTACACACACAGCAGTGGGAAATAATAAATCCATCGGGAAAAGAAATCACTGACTTGAGAGAATAAATAAAATATGAATTAATGCACGTTCAGCAAAACACCCAATGAATGTATTAAAAGCACAAGCTTTGTTTCTAATTCTTAGAAGCTAACAGTAAAGTTATTTATCCGTTGCAACTACTTTCTTTCGACGAGTTTGTACAAATTGTGAGCACCAATCGTCGTGTTAGTCAAGTTATATGATTTGGAGTACTCCCAATAATACTTCTGCCCTTCATTGGGATAATTTATTGCCTTAAATATATTCTGTAGTAACATAGTTTCATTTTCCAATTACTGTAATGCTCACGTTGTAAGGTTGTAACTACAGTTCAAAGGGGGTTCTTAAACTATATACCTCTTACCTTTGATCATTTATCACAAACACTTGATCCTTGGCTTTCACAAACTAGTATGACAATTTTAAAAGTTGCGACATGATTATTATCAACTTGTTTTTTAAACTAACTCCTAAGAAGTTGTGACAACTCAAAATGCAAGACAAGTTTTTACTTTAATTTCATCTCTTCGTCACTGTCTGGAATCCGTAAACTTTTCTAGTCTTATTGCCATCTCATAGATAAAGGATAAGAATAATAAAGAAATGTGCTTTCGAGCTTCTCCACTCGTTGCAAATATTCTGACTTTTGGTTTTAGATTTCCGAGAAGATAGTGCGTTTAAAGTTTCGTGAATAATTGGTGTGTAATTCCGTTGCATTTGTGGTAGTCGCCCAGCATGTGTGGTTGCTTATCAAGATGTGACCTTATATATTAACTCGGAGAAATTTGGATTGTCGTTTTCTTTCTTTTCATGTGCTCATTTCCAGGAGATGAGGGCAAACGATACGGAGACTTGTAGTAAGGAATAATAGGGCATTATTAATCTCGAGAGATCGAAAGAATCCAAAGTTTACTTTTTATCTTCTTGGAAGAAGCAACGACTGCTTTCATAGTTGTTCTAGTTATATATAGTCCATCACGGACAAGTTACATCAAAAAACAAGTGGATCTCACAAAGCTGGGAGAGAGTTCGATTGAGAAAGTTTTAGATCACTCTGCTTTATCCTATTTAGCTTACTCAAGCAACCAATACGGATGGTGAATTTTTCATTAAACCATCCAACTCCTCAAGGCTACTACTTTATTGGTCTTTCAGTATCTACAAACGAACTGAGAATGAGCTAATAAGTTACTTCAACTTTCGTGCGGTTTCTCAACCAATTTCTAACTAAAATAGGCTTATTTCCTTCCAACTTTTGTTCTCAATTTTCACAATCACTGAGTGTGGGTGGCTGTGTTGCTATTTACAACTAATGAGTTCTCTTACTTACAAGTACACATACTCACTCATTAGGAATGGATTAATAAACTATATATAATGTATAATCGAGTTGGTGGCGCCTACACGTTTTCGGTCCTACGTAATTTGTGAGCATTCGTTTATAAGTTCCCTTCTTTTTAGTGTAATACTATTGTGTACGGTTGACTAAACAATCTGTATGACGTATAGGTTGACTATTCAAAGCTTATGTAACTGCCTCATGATTGTTTGCATGATTTAATTGAAATGAAATAATTTATTTCGGGTAAGTGTGCAAAGATAAATTCATGGGATACCCGCCTGAAGTCATTTTGATGAGTTCGTCTAATTTACATTTAGATCTACAAGAGTTTAATATGTTTGCGTAGAATGAATTGTCGTTTTAGGAAAAGGGGAGGAGGCAAGTTAGGTCATGCAATGCAAATGATAGAAGGAAACGGTGTATAGTGGAGTGTATGGATGAATGCATATGAAAGTTATATATTGGTATATATATATATATATACGTACGCGTATGTGTGTCTGTCAGTGTAAGTTATATAAAATGTGTCCGTTTCACCTATACTAGTTTTGCCTTTCACAACATGATAATTAGAATAATTAGTGAAACTATTTGGGTTTAAACCTGACTGAGAAGAGAAGTGTTAACTAATTAGGCTGTTGTGAGGTAGAGGTCTACAGGGTGAAAAGAGACTGCCCAGACAAATAGGTCAAGTAGGTTGTGAAGGTGGAATCAATGATTTAACACATCTGCTGTTAGATAAAAGTGTACAAGACAGATTGCGTGGAGAGAGTTTGTGGCGTGGCGAATACTCATTGGAAAGGAAGTTCAGCTATATATATCCATCTGATAGGAAGAAGAGAAAGCAAAGAGGTTAAAAATTGAAGCATTTCACTCAGCTAACTCGGACTGAGTGAACGAGTTGACTTGTTCACTGAATCGAATGAAGAAAGAAGGGGATTTTTAAAGGTTCACTCGATTGTCACAAAGGAGTTGGAGGATAAAATAACCCGTCTCTAGTGCAGCACACACCTTTACCTTTCAAGTCAGCCTATTTGTTCATCTTATCAAAAGAACCAACTGTTGTGTTCTCGTGGACATGATGTCGATGAGGATGCTTTCAAATAGTACACACCATAAACCATCAGATACATACAATTGGGTTGTTGTAGGCCTGAAAGAAATGGAGTCAACAACAAGAGACGACGGGAAGTAGAATTGTGCGGTTATAGAACCAATTTGCCATTTTTACTTCTTTTCGTCTTGATTTTGCCATGTCTCTGTCGCTACCCGAAGGCCTATATAGATTGACTTTTCTTTCATCCTTCTTCTGTTTCTTCTATACATGACGTTCTTACGCAACTTTGTGTTCCCAGCAGAAAACAGAAAAAATAATAGAGACTGTATGTCAGTTTTAAAGCACAATGCTGCGACTTCGTTTTGTAAGGAGAGAAATGTCATCCTTTATTGTTTCCATTAGCTTCGTTTAGTGTTTTTTCTTTCTTTGAAAATTTCAACCGAACACGATGCGGTGAGTATATATGATTGTGTAGAACGACGATATTTTTACTTATATTTATAACTGTGGTTGGTGGGTAAGATGGAGACAGTGAAAGGTACAGTGGAGAGCAAAGGTAGTTTTCCTATACTCGGTAAGTTTGATGTGGTGAAAAGATGGAAGAATGAAGGAGGTTGTGCGTTATTCTTTTGACTGAGCTTCAGGATGATGATTTACTTTTTCTATGAGTTTTGCTTCAAGTACGGATATATATAGTTCATAGAACAGAGAAAGCGATGGTTCGAAGAATAGAAAGGTCTGGTGTTTCATTTGGTGCTGATCATGAGCCGTGTCACTTGAATAGTCGAGTCAATGTAAAGAGACTTGTGTGTGTCTTTCTCTCTACTCCTCGGTTCCTTGTTTTCTCAACCTGACACGCTCCCTTTATTTCCCATTTAATTCTATCTCTTTCGCCTCCTTCTGGCTCTGTGAGATAAGATTCAATTTCAGATTGATAGAACGAGACAGTCAACACGGCTACTGTATATATGCTAGCCCAGACTCTATATAGTAAAGCAAGTATCTAAGTACACCAAGTTGAGATCAACAGAGGAGAGAAATCGTTTCCTTCACGTGAAGTTGTGGAGTAACCGTTTGACGCGAGAGTGACTTTTGCACCTTTCTCTTTTTACATAATAATAAATGTCAAAGTATGATATTAAATCATGCTTGTTGGGAGTGTGATGAAATATTATTTAGGTTTTCATCCGTGTTATCTACATTTTTATCAGCCTATTAGTTTGTATGCGCACTCAATACAGCATCGATACATGTATGAACTGTATATAATACGGCTTGCTGTGTAATGTCAAGTGTGAGTTTTCTACATTCTTGGAGGTCTGGATTTATTTTGCACCATGTGCAAACTCTGGTTCCATTAAGAGTTACAGCAAAAAGTTTAAGGGAAAGTAAAGGAGAAGTTGTGTTGTGTGTCATTTAGCATGTATATATAGACGGATGCACAAAAGTACTCGGTCAAAGTCAAAAAATGATCATGATTGATTGGACAGATAGAAGTAAAAGTTTGGGGAACTTTCCAATATTAGATTGCTAGTTATTCGTACTTTTTGGTGTATGATATATATTGCAGCAGGGTAGTTCACAATTGTGTAGAAAGAAGAACCCAGATCTTCTAGCTAGTGTTCGAGAAAAGGACTAAAAAGAACGTGTGTTCCGCATCGACAAGCAGATTTGATTGGATGCAATCCGATTCAGGGATGCAAAGATCCACCTGCCCACTTTCTTCCCTTAAAGAATTGTACAGGCCTCTACTACTCTTGTGACGTGTGTAGTAACTGTTGTACTTATCAAGTGTGGACACTTATGTGTGTTTCAAATTCGTAAAAAAGCAATCAAATAAATGGAATGAAGCGAAGCAGTAGAGGATTAGAAACGAGAGTCTTTTTGCTTAATCCAGCTTACAAGCTGCAAGAGTCAATATGGATTAGCTAACGAGGGAACTTTGTGAGTGGTTACACGAGTTCTGAGTATCGGTGCATATAGTAGGGTCCTTCAGGATCTAGTTTGAATAAAAATGTGCGACTTTGCTGCCAATGCTCGATTTCGAAAGAAATATTTAACTCCTTTGTTTACATTTCTAATGGAGAAAGTTACATGGGAGGAGTCACTTTCACCAGAACT
>Ga0194135_10000957_pt1 | contig 16853 bp, 17 predicted proteins | sample LitLau_LLRF_2013_FD_134024 | JGI IMG/M metagenome (GOLD analysis project Ga0194135, IMG submission 134024) | Freshwater sediment microbial communities in response to fracking from North America - Little Laurel Run_MetaG_LLRF_2013 (version 2) | ecosystem: Environmental > Aquatic > Freshwater >...
ACTACCTGTCAAGAGTTTCGTAAAGTAAAACGCATGCTGAGAAAATAATCTGAATCTGAAAGGTCGTGAATCATGGCTTGGCCAGGGTTCATACTTGTTGGCCGAGGGTAAAAATGTCGGCTAGAGTACAGTTGTCGGCCGATTATCGGTTGGTTTGTCGGCTGTCGGCCGATTATCGGCTGGATTGTCGGCTAAAGTACAGCTGTCGGCCGATTGTCGGCCAGGGTATAGAAAATATTTTGTCGGCCGATTTGTCGGTCGATAGTGGGGGTGGTCCTGTCGGCTGTCGGCTAAAGTATGGACACCGTCGGAACTCACGGTCTTTTAAGATTGGCCCGGGAAATAACTTTTGATTGTTTGAGGGGTAGTAGGCGGCTTTCTCCAGCAACGACAACGAAGTAAACACTCAGCTCGTGGTGGTGCAGTTAACTTTACTGGCACAGAAATAAATACTGTTGCTGACTATCTTCGTCGTTAGATTTCAAAACTACTAGCCTCACGTAAAGTTGTAATAATTAGTGTGAGAATAATGTCGGGGAGAGGTGGTGGGAATGATTTTTCAAAAGAAATGGAAGTGGCCGGTCGATGGTAAGAGCGAATTTATAATACGATTTTTTGAATTTCAATTATATATTGGTGTTTTGATTTTAACTGTTTTTATTGATGATGATGTAGGCCTTTCAAGTATCTGTGGAATACGATTCAGGGAAAGTCAATTGTTGCCGACGATGAGGTTCTACTGACAGAGTTGAAAGTGACTTATCCATCATTGAGTAGAGTTTTACTGTTATTCAAAAAGTCCAATGGTGAAAGTACTGAAAGACCAAGTACATCTGCTTACGGAACCTTTATAACTCAAGTTGCCAACTCGTTGGACGTTGATGAGTCCATAGCAAAAAGGATATTTGCTTCTTATGTTATGTTTGAACACCAAGGAGGAACAATTTCTTTGACTGCGGATAGAGTAACACTGATGAAACATGTTGGACATATTAAAACATTTTATTTGCAAGAAAGAATGTGCCTTCTTCTCTCCATCCAAGCACTGTTTAGTGGTGCTTGTGATCCGGATCATCAATACAAGGCAAGCTTTTAGTACTAATATAGTGTCAAAGTATTCCAATCAGAAATCTGAAGAAGATTTTTATCCCACAGGCTGTAATCAAGGATTTCACTGATTGGATTGTCAAAACCAGTTCTATGAAAGATGTCATAAGGAACCTCGTGGCTTCTATTCCCTTGTGCTTGTCTGTGGAAGAAGAGCTAAATACAATGTTTGCCCTAACACATTGTCTATACTTTGATCCTTACAAAACTGTTCAACCATTTCTGGAATTGTATAAAAGCTTTAATTCGTCACCAGAAAGAAAAGATTCATTAGTATCTGTAGCAGAAGGTGGACTCTTCTTTGCGGCATTACTTCTTCCGATCTCAGAGGAAGATGATGGCGATGAAGACTTTATGGATTCACTCAGACCAATTACGGAGTCAAGAAAAGATTTCATCCGAAATCGACTAGAAGAACCATTTGTGTCCAATAATGGTTTCATCATACCTGCAGTGATTGCTGCTAGGTATGTTCTTGAAGGCCCTAGCGCAGAAGACTCCATCACAAGCCCATTCTGGGTTTATTCTGCACGAATTGATCGACTTGTGGAATTTTATCTCAAAAACCGATCTTTCAAGGTGAGTATTAGATTTTTAGATTATACCATGAGCATTGGTTACAAGTGTTAGCGTAAATCTGTCGAAAATGTATTACTCGAAACTGAATTCCAGCGCCACAGTGTTTCAACAATTGTCCTCCAATGCGTGTACAAAGCAATGGAGACTTCTTACGCATGCTGTCCTTTTGACATTCCGCAAGCCCATGCTCCTACTTTTCATAACCTGATGACTCATCTTATAGCTAATGTAAGTTAATTATTTTTACTACTACAACTTGTTGCTCATCTTATAGTGAAACCTGACCTATTTCAGGTGGATGGAAATTTTCGCCGATTTTTAAGCGGAAACCCAGAAATCCAAAACGTATATTTGGAGGCTACGTTAAAGTTCCCAGCTATACTCGATCCCCTTATGGAGCTATGGAGTGCGATAGCCAAGAGTCTCGGAAAGTCTGCTGAAATTGATGAGGTATATTAGGTACGATGAACACTGACGTGTAAAGTAAAAACAATTTGCATGCGATTATTTTGTACAATTAGATGTTGTCATACTTGGGATCTGAACTGTCAACAGTAGCAGAGCTTTCTGCAGAACCTTTAGTGCAGGGCCGTTCGGAAACTATTGGATATGTGCACAACCAAGACCAGACCGTGGCTACTGTGCGTGTTCCAGCGGGAAGCGAAATTGTTTATTTTGAACAACTTGGCGAGAAGTCATTTCTGACATCGTGGGATTTGAAGCAAAAGCTACCATATTCACCATGGCGTGTTATTGCCGAACACATAGTGCTCCCTCTCTACAAAACAGTAACTGGTGGAATGCCTCTATCTACGTCTGACATGTGGAGCGATTCCTTGATTAAAACTAACTTTCTATCGGTTGTTCAATTTCTCATTACGTTTTCTGAAACATCGGAAGAATGTTCTGATGTCTGCCAGCTTAAATTATACTTTCACTGTGTCACTGTTTTAGTCAGGTGAGTGTCAATTTTACAGCCGTAGACAGACTGTCGAATCGAATAAAATTTTATTTTTCTATTTTAGAGCGATGGACTTAACTAGAGATATTTCTGAACAATCTCTGTTTGGTGGGTACGTCGTTAGATTAACTATGGGATCAATCAAACTAAGAAGCGACTTTCGCCCAATAGCAACGTGGGGTAGAGAGTATTTGTCGAAGATTTTCCCATCTACTCCAGAAACACAAAATCTTGTCGCAACTGTTGTAATGGGAATTGAATCGCTAGGATCAAGTGGATTTTATGTTACTGATGCGTTTCTAGACGCCATTATTTATTTTCTCGATGTAAGTTATCAATTAAAGCCAATATCAACCGGGGTCTCGTAATATTTGACATCCTATAACAGGGGGGAAATCTTGAGAGAACTTTGAGATGCGACATATTGAATATCGCTTTGTGCCGTTCAGTTCTATTTATGAATGACAATGTCTTTCATGCATTTACTCGTTGGCGCAGAATGAGTCAGGAAAAGCGCCATGAATTGTTACTAAAATGTTTGAGAGTGTACAACGCGGTTTTTAATGTTGATAATAACCAATTCCTGCCTTGGAACGAAGCTAAACAAGACTGCGCTAGATCGCTTCTTGCTCCAAATAGCTCCCTTATGGTTATTTTGTCCACAGGTAAGCTACTAATTTCAATCCCAATTCTAATCTCTGTTCATAATATGATAAAAAAAGGATGCCTAAAATGAGAATATGATTGCAGAGGAAAGCTTTTTAACCGAAAGTGTCGTAAATCCCACGGATGTAACGTCATACCTTCCTCCTATAATTTATCAGTCTCTGTCACTCCTACTGAAGTTATTTCATTATCAAAAGGACGCAATTCAAGTAAGTAATTTTTGTTTAAATATTATTCATAGATGATGATATGATGACCATCAGTGACGAAAATTTGTAAATATTATTCTTTATTCGAAAAGCTTGTAGATGAATTTCTTGGAAAGACCTTAGTTAAAAAATTAGCTACTTTCGCTCAGCATCGGCTTGACTACAAAATTCCAACATTAGCCATGGCAGTACTGAAACGGATTGCGGAAGAACTAAATATGTCTTTGTTATCATGCTTGGGTAGGCAAGATACTGAATTCAGGGATCTTCTTCTGCAAAGATTAGAATTTAAATGTGAAGATGTAAACCTTAAGGTATGTAGTTATCAGTCCATAAATATGTGTATGTCCTACTTGAAAATGAACTTGAATCCACATTATTTTTTATACTAAATAAAGTAAATAAAACTAATTCTGTAGGTAGGCATCTTAGAATTTCTGGCGATAGCTGCTCATTCTCAGGCGGGCCTTATACAATTTGTGTTCATGGATCCAGTGTTAGCCCAAAAAATTGTTGATTTGCCCACAGAAAAGGTTAATTCCAAAATTCAAAGACGGCTCATGTTCCAAGATACAAGGTTTTACTAAACTATGGACTAAACTATATTTCAGGACGATAACCTGTCAATTTCGGTACTTGTTTTCATGCGAGCAATGATTCACTCAGGTGTCACGGTACTCAAGAAATGTGATAATTTATGGAGCAATATATTTTGCCCTCTTAAAAATTCTTCCAGGCCGATGTAAGTAAATAATACATAATTACACAAGTGCAATTGAAGTATTATCTAATACACCTTCTAAACTTTTCGCAAAAACATTCTCTAGATCAAACTTTAAAATGGTTACATGTTTTCTTCATATCTGTACTTTTGAAATTTTCCACAATGGTTTATCGGAGGAAAGTTTCTTAAAAGTTCTCAAGGCTTTTCTCGACCCGGAGTTCTGTGACGAAATAATCCTAGTAAGTCATACACCGTATAAATATCTACTAGTGTTAAGTCATGGTTTACAACTTATTTATAGGATGGTTTCTCAAGAAGTGGCGTGGAAATAGAAAATTTTCTAGTCTCTCTCAAACAGTTCTTGAGAGTGATGCACATGAGAAACAAGTATTCTGGACCTATTGACCCAGTTTTTCCAGAAAAAACCAAGTTAGCCATTCTCCAGTACTCAACCAAAGCTTTCTTTGAAATTAAAGATAGTGGCGCAGAGGCAGGAAATGTCAAATCTGGTACAGACAACAGTGATACTTTACGATGCTCGCTTGCGGAAGTAATGTGCCAGTTGGTTCATCAAACAACATTTGAATCCGATTATTTGGATGTCCTAATGGGTTGGCTAGCGAGGAATTTTGCAGAGGACAAAGTAGCTGTTCAGATTCCTGTACTGTATTTAGTACGTGGGTGCATTGAAGTGAGACCACAACCAAATCCCATTTCAGACTCCACTTTAGAAAATACGCTTAGAGTTGTAGTGAGTTCGTTGGATAGAACTGAAAAAATTCTGGATCACCCGTCATTTCCTATACCTGTGGCTATTATCACTCAAAGTCTGAACATTCTTATAGCAATTCAAAAACGAGGAAGTTCTGTGTGTCCTAAATGGGACTCGATGTTCAAACAATACTCAGTTGCTGCAATAGTTTCCTCGATTGTGCGAAGTACTATCAGCGTAAGTAGGAGTGTCCTTGATTACAAATTTAATGTAAGCATTTTGATGTAATTGTCAATTTCTGGTTCTAGAGACGCAAGGCTCCTGATGTTGCGCTGCAAGCCATGTATTTACTCAATAAATTGGCTGAAGAAACTGACGGGCTGTTTTTATGTAACATTCCTATATCAGATTTAATTTGGTACCCGCTCGTTGTATTTGCAAGACCGGAGTCTCACCCAGACCCTGGTTGGGAACAAGTATATGTCCTTGGCTTGGAATTGACAGCCACTCTCCTTCGCCATCAGAGATATTTTTTCTTAGAAGATGTATTGAACTTTTGGGGAATTCATGGAGCCTATTTGTCTCATAAGTTATGGTCCCTCTCAGAAATGACTAAGACTTGTGTAATGAACGACCCAGAAAAAAATTACACCAACATGCGTTCCCTGCTTAACTTTAATGTGTTTGTGCTCTCCACGGTTACCGCCATGTTGCCTTTTCATGAAGAATGGCGACGTCAGCAGCCGAATGAATTTACGAGAATATTGGTACAATAGCTGTTGAAAGATTTGTCGACTTAATTTATAATTTGGCTCTGGGTTTTCATTGATAGTATTCATTTTGAACTTCAGGAAGGATCCTTTACAGCACTTAACACAGCCATTAATCTTTTAAATCAACCTGGATATCTACAGGTGGTCATCACCTTGGGAAGAAACTCTATTCCAAAGCTCGCCTCTGACAGGAACGGTAGCCAGCTCTCACTAGAGCAATGCATGTCACCACAGCTGCTAGATCTTCAAAACAGGTACACTTATCAATAAGTAAATGCTGCAGTTAAATATTTTGGTGACTTTAATAATGTTTTTCATGCGTCGAATCTTTCTATTTAGATTGTGGGAGGTGATTTTCCTGTGCACTAGCATTCTGTTTAAAGTTCGTCTTTACAGTGGGGTCTTTCTTAAAAGTGACACAGTTATGGGGACAATAAATCAAGTTGTTTCAACCAGTTTAAAAGGGCTTTCCAAATCCCATTCGTCTTCAAGTCAGCAAGCCAGTACAAATGCTGCATCATCACTCATATCGCTTCGTATCGTGCCAACTTTAGAACGTGCAGTGCTGTTATTTCTATTTCACGCAAAAAAAATTCTTGAAAATCCAGGACTGGCAGGTCGTCGGTACAACATAGCGTCTCGTGAAATTGCTACAGATGTCGTAAGTAACGTTTGTCGTCTTCTTGTATCAAAATAAACTTACGTGTAACATTTTTATATTCTGCTCTAGAATACAATCGTTGACGGTGTTAAGCGATTGTCAGGACCTAAAAATGCATATCTAGTAGCTATGTGCGAAGCACTTGAAAAGGAATTCGCGTCAAGTTTTTCTGTTTCCCGTCCTTCTCGTAGTACGTCAACTGGAGTAATGGATGAATCATAGTATTTGGGTTCTGCCGACTTCAATTTCAACTCAAACAGTTGTTTGCTTACTATACTGCCCTCTGCGCTAACTATTTTTCTCCTCAGAGTTGGAAGTAGTTGTATGAATAATCATGTGTTATCAGAAGACTATCGTGTGAGGAACTAATGTTAACCATAAGTTGCACGAGCATTTGAAATGTCCTTTTTATCAAATACAGCAAATAAAGTAGTGTTCCATGTAACGTTTTCTGTTCTGTGTTGTAATTAGCGATACTACAAAGAATTTATTGTTTCACTTTCACTTATGTTCGATTACTTTAACATTAAGTACAACGTCAGCGATTTCGAGTCACTTAATTAATATGTAATACGAGATTAAACTTGTCATCGCAATAAGTTTGTCTTTCCAACATTCACACATTTGTGTACTGCAGTGTAATAATTATTATGACGTACAAACCGAATATTCTGTTTTCCTAGCATTCACAATTTCTACATACTATTTACTCTTATGTCGATTCGTTCACTCACCAAAGTGTGTCAGTCATATTTGATCCTTACATTTTAAATTGCTTTACGTGAAGCGTCACGTATATTGCGTATATGTATACATATTTTTAATGCCAACTAAGCATTGGCGACGCTTTTTAATTTTCCAGTTCACTCATAAAACGAAACGATACTTTCATTTTTGGATTCTGATTCTTCAAATCTTTAGTGATAAGTACCGTGCTTGAATAGAATGAGAGTCGCAAACAGGAAAAGTCGCCACTACTAATTTTTGGGCTGGATTTGACACAAGTACATTTTAGATTCCTATCGGTTAAGGAAATCTCAATTAAAATTAGACGTTAATACAAAACGTCATTATCAGAGTCACATTAATGTGTACTTTTACGTCTGTAATTCAACTCAAGCCTCAAGTTAAAATCAGCAATTTTACAGAAGTCCATTTAATTTGCTACCAACGACGTCACCTGCTGAAGATCACTAGATATATCAATCACTGTGTAGAATTAAACCATACAGCTTTGAAATTAAGAATTATGGCGTAAAACGCATGATTGTGTACTTTTAACGAATTACTCTACACCTTACGGAATGCGATATACTTATGATGTTTGTTATTGAATCTAACTCATTTCAACTTTTCAACTCAATCTCATAAAGTTGAATCAAAACCAATTAATAGTATAAATATTAAATTAAATATCTGTTCCGATTCTCATAGTCTATAGTAAAATCCCAAAAGTGGATCTGCATCCGTATGACATAAAAGATCTATAGAGCTCAATTAGATTATCGTTTTACAACTAACAATAGTTCATTTTCGATTCTATCACACTGAACAAAAACTAGTTGGTTTCATAATTAGATCACATTATAACGATTTCTGCGAAAGTTTTACACCTCACTGGTTGGTGCATCATAGTTATAACCTGTACTTGCGCTCCCCAATTTGTGTTATGTCATATCCAATCCATCACCTTATTATTTTACATTATTAATATTCACGTTCATTCACTTAAAAACCGACAGTGATGCGTTCGTAATGTTACAGTAGGAAACTGACTATATCGTAAAAACTCGTTTTTCCTAGAACTTCAGTACAATTTTCCGTTAGTTTGTATTATACTTTAACTTAAAATTTAGGCATTTGCGAAAGGGTAACTCAGAATTACTACAAGTATCGATCGGATGACAGTAGGTATAATAGAGATTTAAAGTCATTGATATTCGTTGAATCCTTAATGATTCAGAAAAGCAAAAAAGTATCGGGTAATGGCCTGTTATGAGGTCAAAAATCTAAGGTCTCGGTCACTTTTCATCTGCGAGTCATCATGAAAATCTAAAATCGACATATTACAGAAGTTAGGAAGGTTTGCAGAACTATCGTACCCCGAAATCTCAATATATAGCACATTACACGTTATAATTTGCGTAAAGATACACGTTGGGAAGTCGAGTGGGTCCATTGCTAATGATTGCTGCTCTGATTGTTGGCATTGGTCTCGTAAGTTAGGAACAGAGCAACATCCACTGGCTCCATACACGATGGACAAGTGAAACTTCTCATCAACCAATCATCTATGCACTGAGAATGGTAAAGATGCATACATGGAAGGTATCGAATGTGGTCACCAGTTACGAAATCCACCATACAAATAACACACCTAAAATCAAAATATTCAATGGATTCATTTTTATATTAAACTATGCATCTCTGGGCATAACATAACACTATGTTAGCAAGGAAATAAAGAAATGTCACATACTCTCTGCTTTTAGTAGTAGACTCATCGAATACTCCACACGGTAGGTGCTGAATAAGACCGATTCGCTTCGCTATCTTGACTTGTTCCTCTTCAGTCAACTGAGTTACTGGGCGACGAACATTTGGCGAGGGATAGTACATAGGCACTGTCGATTCCTGAAAAAGTTGAACATCGTATATGACACAACCCTCTAAAGCAATGCATTTTCCACAAAATATAAATAATTACCTGTGTGTACACGTCAGATCCATGAATTTGTTCAGAGGAAGATGATTCTCGAGTACCTTCTCCACCACGAAGGAGTGAAACGTCATCAGACGCAGTACCTTTCAGGCAGTTACCCATAGCGAAGCTGTAATATATAATATTTCATGTTGAGAGCGCAACACATTACTCTGAACTTCACATAGCTACGTCTAGTACGCTACCTAACCTACACAATAGAGACCCCAAAAACCTAATCCACTCACCAACAAGAAAAGCAATTCCCCATGAAAGGTCTTGGGAAGAGAGATGAAATACTGTTTGTTAAACGCACTCGTAAAAGTCGTAAACCACTCCCACCACTAACTTCTAGATCCCCGCTACGTGAACTTTCGATGCACCGAAACCCTTCAATGACTGTAGTTTTGTTAGCACGATAATGGTTGGTCCAGACAGACACACCAGAACCGGACACCAAATAAATTGTTCAGTTACTCGTCAGTATAGATGAAGAAACGATGCGAATACAGGAAGCGATGCATATGTCTGATGACTAGAAGTCCCTGAAATTTGGCCAAACCTACTATCAGTATGTGTAACCAAACAAGCTCGAAGAAAGAATACAAAAATTCGTAATTTTTATTTCTTTAGAACTGAAACCTACTTTATTATTGAATAATATTGAACAGAGAACTAGAACTGGAGTCCATGCACATGCAGCTTAGATGTTCCTTAAACTATAAGCTCAGAACTCTTCTAATAAATCAGTAAAAGTTTGCAATTAGAAATAGCATTTGTAGTTTTGTAGTTTTTGCAAACCTAAGTCTTTTATAACGCAGTTTATGGCGTGACAAGTTATGAGGCGCTTCCCGTGTGAACTGCACTGCTACATTATTCACGATATGTATAGCAGCGAAAAAAGTTTAAGCCGCGCTTACAACAGAGTCAGGGCCGTGTTTCTTGTAAAAACAATTTCAAGTCGGTCCTTAGTTAATTAAATAATATATTATGCATACAATACTGTTAAATTTCGTGCACAACCAAAACCCTTTAAGTCACTATGCTGGATTGATAACTTGGAGTCCGACAGTCCGACTGAGACACGAATATAAAATCTCATCTTCATTTGGTAAGAAGCGAGTAAAACTTAACTGTATGAGCACAAAAAATAGAATAGTAGAAAGAAAGAAGAAGTAAGAACGATGATACTCTCCAGGAGAGACAGATAAACGAAATGTTTAATGTAACAGAAGCTACTAACAGGCGCATTGAAAGCCGTAATAATATACGCTTACTTCGGGCAATGGTTGCCTTCGCTTTTAAAGCATTGCCTACCGCATTTTCATACTATATTTACACTGGTTAGTGTTTATCATGTGTTTATCAAATTCAGAATTTATATCTATCTTACAGTAAACTCTATATAAAATACACCAACTAAACAAAGTATACTCTGGTGATGACTTTCCTTTCTTTCCTAAACACAGCGATAACATGAAACTATATTATGATGAAATTCTCAGAGTTCACTAACTTGTATGATTGAGCTACCTTTACAATTTCAAATGCTACACATTAGTGTGGAGGTATCTCTACTGTTACCTTTTTCTCAGGGCTTGAAAAGCATAGCATACATCTTCTATATTATTTATTCCTGAAAAGTTTGTCATTGAAGTTCAAGGAAATTAAATCTTTGTTGGTTCTCCAAACACCAGTACCAGCTTCTATCTTCCTGCTTTTGTTGTTATCAATATTATCTATTAAGTAGTCTTAAGAAACTGTTATCACCCACAAACAGCCAGTCTTATTTATAAAGTGCAGTGTGTAAAATTTTATGTTCAATATGTATTTTGTCAGATTATTATGATAAACGACACTTCGTTTCACATTCACAAGCATTTACATTCGTAAGACACCGAGCACCGGTTTGTTCTGAAAAGAGCAAACTTTGGGAAATTTTATTCTTTTGATGAAAGTAACAATAAAAATATAATGCATAAATGCAAATCCGAATGACATAAAATAATTAGAACGAGAAGAACATGATTGAATGCCAAGGAAATCGATTTCTCCACACACCACACGTCAATAACTCACAATAGGTCTCAGGCTCTAATCGTAAGTTATAATTTCCAATCGCAGTGTCCTGGTTAGTCTCAATGGTGTTAGCATTGTACACGACAGACGTCACTATCCTGTCCTGTATTTCACTGCGACTATTATGTCATGTCAGCAGCATATCTGACCGAGTGAATGTTCTGCTCCATTAAGATACTTCTAAATTCAATGTCAACCACTCTATATGGTATGCGGTATTTCTACAAATTTTAGCTAAGCTCAAAGCGAGAGAGACTTGTACATTTTTATGCAACGGACCACTGATTCCAGTAATTCAGTTGGATATGAAACTTGTTAACTTCATCATCTTAATCTCTATGAATAATCCAAGTATCAAATAAAACAATAATTCCTGAATAGGTCACAGCGCAACAAAGGTCATGTTTAATACTCCAACCTTCGAAATTGCACGGACGACTGAATAAGTATTTCCACAAGCTGCACCTCCTTATCCTTACAAAGTTCCCTTCCTTATAATATTAATTTATAATTCATTCAAATTCATTTCAACACCCTTCTTGTCCTCTCTTATTTCACCGATAATAAATCGATAATCATTAACTTGATTAGCTTCTCCGTCCACTTTACAATAATCATCTTCCCTTCCTCTAAGCGGTTCTAACTTCCTCGTTAAAATTCAGAAGTAACCTGACTTCCTACATAACCGAGATCCATTTTGACGTGCATGAACCACAGGAATTGAATGTACTTTAGCTTAGCTCTACGACACTGAACGACTTTCAATTGCTATATTTTCAATAGCTTCGATTTCTCCCTTTAAGCTTAAACGATAACAAAGCACATAAATGCATAACATAGCTATTTAATGTGCACCCCCGTCCTAATATACCCAAAAAAGCTTGCAAAACAAGACCCCTCCCCCATTCCCAAATTTATAATATTTAAAAACTTACAAACTTTGCGAGAATAATAAGAGCACCGTTTGCAACTCCTTTTTAAATGACAAAACGAGCACACACACTAAATTCACGATCACTGATCACAAACGCCACAGCAGTTAAAATATAATTATATAATCTATATTGATATTTCGGTTTATTTTTTCTTATGTACTTGAGAATTCGAGTTACTCCTTCTGTTAGATTCACTTTTTGATTTTCCAAATATATATAATAAGAATAATAATATTACTCACGCTATCTCTCTCGATATTATTCTTATCTCTCTTCTTCGCCAAAAGGAATGAAAAATGTCTGTGACAGCAGGAGCAGCAGTGCTAGTGCTATCATATAGTGATTGTAATTATGGACACAAGAATATTGGAAATCACACCCGATGATCATATGACACGAATAATACTATAACACTATATGTATAAATGATTAAGGAGAGAAAGTGCGGCGGTGGTGCGTCTTAGCACATGGCCAAGTGCGAAGTGTGAAAACTTTCTTTTGCAGTTTTCTCCATTAGTTTCTCCATGTCATCCTCCGCCGAAGAAACCTCCGCTGCTCCGCTCACCAGCAATTTTTGTGTCCTTCACTTGTTGTCGCATATCACCTTGCCTTAATACTAGTCACTTTCACTTATCTCCAGTCCCTCATGCTTATCGTGAGTCAGTAGTATATAGTCTCTTAGTCCTTTATGTTGTCAAATATTTTTAGCGAAGACTTTTTGCAGAGCGAATTCTCGGGAATTGATAGGGATTTCAGTAAAATTCCAAGTTATACTGATATACTGAGGTGGTACTGATGATGACCATTGACTAGTAATCTATAATCTTGACGAAATACATATTATAGAAGAGTGGTAATATCTACTCACACACACTTGCTCAGTAAATATATATTACGCGTAGTATTTATTATGCATCATAGATGAGATGAGTTTATGTATATATATATACAAGATGAAACGAGATAATTCTGATGCTTAATGTTCCTTTTAAGCAAGAAGAAAAGAGTGTGAGTTAGTTAACTGGGTTATTATTGCTCCTAAATAGTCATTAAAAGTATTATTATTATTACTATTACGTCTACCACCGTCTACGAGACAATACATATGAGTTGCAGCAGTGTTGCTAGTTGCTGCACTTCTAACCAGCCTCAACTCTGTTAAATTCCCAACCAGAGTGAAGAAATGGAAACAGCTGCTGCGTCGTAATAATATTTGTGTTCATTTGTTTAATAACAAAGAGCTATCAATATAATAAAGTTAGGCAATGTCCTGAGATTACAGATAATAAATGGAGAGGTGACTAACGATAATATATATATGTAACTCGGTGTAGTTTATATTATGAAGCACTGTGAATGAGGACAGTTATATACTTGTTTTAGACTGTCGTCTTTGTTGTTTGTTATCGTATTCGTATATGTGTATTATGTGTGTGATATGCACAGGGTGGTTCATCATGTGGACGGACGGATATGAGGCTCCTTGTCCTTGCAACTTGCAACCACTACTACTCTCGTTGTTGCCTACCAGACTATACCACCACCACCTGACCCGCATGAGACGACGACATTGACAACAAAAATGAACTTATGAACAAAAAACCATAGCAGGCAACTCGACTTCTAGTGTAGTACTCTGACTGACTCTTGAAGCTTTAAGGCACGGACTGTTGTGATAATAAGCAACTTTATAGACTCATATCATTAAAGCTCACACATCACGAAGTCACGTTGGTTAGTTCTGAAAAATGCAATCATATTTTTTTAAATGCAGCATCGCATTTCCAAAGAACAAGGTCTGGAGTCATCATGAATTGATTCGAACAGTTTGATTTCAGGTGCAGATCTTCTACGATGCTGCATAAGGAGGAGCTTGTTTAGTTTCAGTAGGAGCTGTAGATGTCACGAATAGTCTTATTTCTGTTGGTGAACTAGCACCGCTAATATATTTCTAGAAGCTCGAGTCGATGCTTTTTCATAGTGGATTGTGAACTATTTGAATATTTGAAATGATAATTGGAAATCAGAACTGTGTCTAACATTGGATTGAGGAGCAGAGGAGCTGATTACCCATATTGAAGCTGACTGCAAGATATTATTTTAATAATTTTAAATACTTTTGTCTACTGGAATCGCTGATTGATAGTGTCTTGATAGGCTGACTTGTACTTTTTGTGAATAAGAATCATAAAGTAAGATGAATCCAGTCTGGCCTTTGAGATTATTAGCATATTACTGATATTACGTATACATATTAACATAGAGCGCTTCATGTATGAACTTTCGCCATCACTGGCGAACCCCTGAAATCAAAATATGAGTTCGCAACTTACTAATAATAGTAACCAAAAACAATGAAAACAGTACTTCACGTCAAAGATGGGTAATGATCCGTTACACAAACACTACTTGTAGTTTTCGAATATTCCAATTGTTCGAAAGCGTGAATATCTGGCCTGGTCCTGGTGGTGAAAAAAAGTGATGGAAAGCAGGCATTACATGCAGCATATTTTAATCAGAGCCACTCAATACTTCCGTGCAGCATTTTTTGATCGTTAAGTTGTATTTGCTTGTCTCTTCCATTACAGTTTTGCAAAAAATTTCATGTGTGTAATACTTGAATATTTGCAGCATTTGTGTCGCAAGAGCTGTTTGGAGGCAGCTGCAAAGCTACAATGTTGTACTATTTCAAACAACTTCTTAAAATTCAACCTGATCAAAATGCTATGCAGAAGATCAAAATAGCAACTTTATTGCAGTAGAAGTTACAAGGATAATGCTATGAAGTCAAGTGCAGAAAATTCCAAAAGGTTTCTGGTTAAATATTCCCAATTTCTAATTTACTGTGTCTTCAAAATTCTCAAAGTAGATGAAATCAATAGCTGGTGGCCTTCACGTATATAAATGGATCACAAAAATATTGTGAACTTGGCACGCGAATACTAGAAAGTTGTCGGCAGTCAGCAGTGTGTGTGTGTGTGTCAATGAGCAAAAGTGAAAGATGAGAATTATCGGTAATCGACGAGCGAGTGCATGGACGGTCATTCATTCATTCATACTTTGGCGTGGAAGACGGGTCGATGGGTCGATAAGAAATCAAAGTGTATACATACACATTACATTGAGGTTAGAGACTGTACACACACATGCATCAAGTTAAGTGAAGAAGGTCAGGTAGTTAGATATGATGATGATGATGACATTGGGTCGATGGGTGGAGGTGCAGGTAAAGTCGATAAGACTTGGTTTATCTTCAATTGGAGCCCAATGTGAGTACAATACGAGAAGGGGAGGCCTTTGGTAATTATTATTGATCTGTGAGGAAGTGGTGTGGATGCAGGAAGGAAGATATCGGGATTTTTGGGAATCAATACTTTCTCCGTTTGAGCACATGGCCCCCTTCCATGTGCTTCCCACATGTTCCTTCCAAACAAACTTATCGACCCCCCTGGACAAAGCATGTTCCTTAGTACACGCGCTTATCGATCTCCCATCACACGCTTCCATGCGATTCATCTCCGGTCTCTCAACTACTTTTTAAGATTAAAGCTCCCTTTCTCACGTTCCCCCAGCTCTTCTTCAGTGTCGCTCCTCATTATCATCATCATCTTTACTCGCTACTACATCATACTGCATATACGACGACGACGACGAGACTGTCTCACCGTTGTCTCACTTTACTCACCCACATCATACACACACGCAGACTATTGCAGACTAGTCCGAAGTCTCCGTAGACGGAAGTCTGCCTAAGCAGCAACATCCTGGAGGAACAATACATATATGCCCGGTGTTTCTCTAGCTCCTGTGGTCAGCAGATATAGTCGTGATGACTAATAATAATTAGAAGAGGAAGCAGTTGTTGCTACCAGAGGAATAAAGCCACCTGCAACAACGAGTGTATGCATCTATACACAAACCAAACGAAGGGTCTTCTTCTTCTTCGTAGGCAAGGGCACGTGTGGAATGAGATGATGAGGCCTATGCAGAGACTGTTGGAGAGCGAGAGTGCGAGAGTGAGGGCAGGTGAGGAAAAGGCAGCTGGACGGAGGAGGGAGGGGAGGGAGATCTCCAGCCGGGTAACCCCGAATCGGAGCGAACGAAGGACTGCGAGAGGAGAAGAGTCCAATTCTTGCGCAGTCCACCCTTTCCCTTGCGTTTCCTCACACACAACCTCAACATGGGCGAACAACCACCATCCGTCGTCGTCATCATCATCATCAGTCCCAACAATTAACAACAACAAAGGGGTGTGCCTGTTCATATATAGATATAATATAAAGTTAAAGTGTCTCACTACCCCCCCTCCCAACCTTAAAGAACTCTGACGAACTCCCTTCCCCGAGATTGTTGTGTGAGAGTGTCCGCGAATAAACATTTAGTGGTGCGTATTTGTATTCCATGGAGGAGACCTACTACTGGAGTCGGAGGGAAGTTGTGTGATGTTAGCCGTGGGGGGGTTCATGGGACCGGATGGGGTCATCATGGAAAACCTGAGTGAGGAGGATTTGGTGGAGCATTGTGTAATCGTTGACCCTTCAGATGAGGCCTCAATATTAAGTGGCGAATGCGGAGAGACTGTAGTAGTCACTACGACCGCTTCCCCTGAACATTCTAATCAGGTGGTCGTAGAGGATTCTTCGCAGCAACAGCAACCTCCTCCCCCTGGGGGTGCAACGCGTATAGTGTACCACCACGGAGGCCTCCATCACCGTCTTGTCTCCCATGGGGGGCAACTAGTGACAG
>Ga0194135_10000958_pt1 | contig 16851 bp, 9 predicted proteins | sample LitLau_LLRF_2013_FD_134024 | JGI IMG/M metagenome (GOLD analysis project Ga0194135, IMG submission 134024) | Freshwater sediment microbial communities in response to fracking from North America - Little Laurel Run_MetaG_LLRF_2013 (version 2) | ecosystem: Environmental > Aquatic > Freshwater >...
ATCTCCCACCACCACCACCACCACCACCACCACTGCCACACTCTTTCACTTGTCCGCAGAGCGAGTGAAAATCCAATGAAAAATAGGAATGAAAGGGAACACACATAATACACAGTCGTCTATTTGAAACCACTTTCGATCATCATCTCCCCATACATTCAACCATGGATGAAGATGTATTCTTTGAACATTCCTTTTTACGTTCTGTGATTACTTTTCATTCTTCATTTTGCTTCTTAGACTTTCACCCGTCTGGCCTTATTAAATGAAGAAATCTATGTAGAAGGGGATGAAATAAGAGAGAGAGAGTTGTTCACCAGCATTATTACTAGTATTAGTTTGATCCTGTGCGTAACCGTGTAAGGAGCTCTGATTTCCTGTGATTACTTTGAACGAATAAAGTTATTACTTGAAGAAAAGCTGTAGGGGAGAGAATATATGTGGTACCTATGTCTACCTTCGAATGCATTTCCATCATGTAAACTTTTCTTCATATATACCTACACAGTAACAGTATGGAAAGAAAGTGAGGGAAATTGGAGACGACGTGGAGCGTATTAGCACACCACCACCAGACTAGTATTCTGTTTTCTTCTAAGCTTTATAGCCTCTTCACAATACGTGAATGTGTTAAGAGTGTGAGTGTGTGTGTGTCTGAACGCAGCAGCACTCTTGAGTCTTGAAGAAGACTTAACTCCGTGAAAGACTTAACCTTATGTTGTTGGGTGAAGGATGGGAGTTTGTGTAGTAGGGAGAATCCCCATTTCATTTCCGTGAAGGTGAAAGTGAGCAGACCACATGGCAAGGTGAGTTGTGTAGGGCATAAGACTTTTCACTTATCTCTGCTTTCCTCTTGTACATGAATAGTCAGTGGTGGTGGTACAGCCAATACACATAATATACATATAGGTATGTGTAATAGATATATATATAGTGTAGTAGTGGTGAGTTAGGGGTAACAGTAGACTCTCCGCTGGTAGGCAGGAGGAAACAGGGTGAACTCGGGTGAAGAGGTTTGTGTGAAAGAAAGCAAAGCTTAACAAAACCACTACGGAAGAAGACAAGGGTAAAAAATGAGTCTCCATATCTTTGGTGGAGTCTCATTTTTATTCTAAAAATATCTCCGTGAAGGAGGCTATAAATCATTAAAAATTGTCCAGAGAATGGCCTCTAGGAATAATAGAGGAGAAGGGCACTCGTTCAACAGACTCTCTACACTTTCATTTGCACAAACTTATTCCTCTGTCAGTGATAGCAGTCCCGTCTACTTTTTACTTTGCACGTAAGGTTGAGTGGACAAGTCTCTCTCTCGTCTCTCACTAAACACTTCACTACGATCGTCATAATAATAACAGTGATACTTTCTTCACGCTAAATCTACACAAGCAATGACGATGACAGGGAAACTCCATATACATATATATATTTTATACTATATATGTACGTATAGATATATAGAAGCAATAATTTGACAAAACTGCATATAAAGTACACTCGATCTCTTGTTGGATTTTTAGAGCGTAGGTCAAATTTATTGCGTGATTTGTAGAAGACTCCTACAATAACCTTCCGATCACGAATAGTAGTTGAGTGCATATAAGGGGGGATATATACTAATAAATCGCAATTTTATTAGGTCTAAATGGTCTACTTGATCACTCCATGGCTTGGTCATGGTCATACTCACATATGTTCAGAAATCACCCATCCATCCTCCTTTTCGTTACTACTCGTGGTAGAGGGAGATAAGAAGAAGATCGTGAAGAAGGAGTGACGCAAGTAGAAGAAGTTTTATGTCGAACGAATCTGCAGATTCGCAGGCAACTATTTTACAATTTTAGCATATTGGAAGGAACGAAGAAAAGTCTAAAAAAGTTTGTTTAATTCAATCTTGGGATAATCGGAGTTTGGCGGAAGAGGAACGGTTGAATGAAGGGAACTTGAAATTACATGCATTATGTAAAAAGTACTAGCAAGTATACGCAGAAGTAGAGAACGGAATATGTTTTATTCTCATCTGACGACTGACTGGCGGGACACGAAATATTCTATTCATTCGTAGGAGATTCCCAGAAATACTAATTGAATTTCAGGGAAATATATTTTGAATTAGCAGATCGGATAACTCATTAACAATCGTTGGGGAATTCTGCTAACGTATGTATTCATGTTGAAGGTAGAGAAAGCTTTTTAATAAGCTCTATTGTCAGTTTAAATTCTGATTCCTGCCTACCTATTCTACGTCCTGCTTTGTGTATACTTTGGTAGCTGGAACAGAAAGACTAAATGCTTAATAACTGACGGATCTAGGATAGGGGAACGTTATATATATTTAGTTGAGCCTAAGGTGAAATATCCCGAGTTTTATTACATTATACGACTTTGCGAGAAATATATACCACCGGACTGGCTGAAAGAGAGAAAAGAATTAGACTAATTTTCACCAAAGGCCTGTTCCGTGTTTTACTCGAATTAAAAACTCTTTGAGATAAGTAAAGATAAGGGAATAACCAGCTTTTAGTCGACTACTAGATGCTTTATATATACTACACAGTGTGTTCTGTTGCTGGCAAGGAGAAAAAAGCTGTAACTCTTCCAGTGACTGAGCGATCACTACGCAAGAAATTATGAGTAATAATAATACTTTGTGTGGAAGATTGCTCGGTTAGTTGAGAGGATTTAAGTCTACCACAAAGCAAGTTGGCTTGGTATAATACACATATATAAGAGCACATTGAATGGAGATAAGAGCACCATCAATCAATCTCGGACAGATCCATGTTCTCGACCCTTTCCTGTGCAAGAATACGACTTATATGAGCTTCATATATATATATAGAGAGAAGGCATGTATGTACGCGTTTAGTGAAGAGCCCAATAGTACATTCCTCGTCCAAAATGTAAAACAAAAGGTCGAGTATTGACTGGCTACACATGCTGATTACAACCTATTCCAATAATGGTCTGTGTTTATAGAATATAGGATGCAAGGTGCACTCCTTTCAGTTACTGGTTATCCAGCGAGTGGTTCAATGAAAGAATACCAATAATTTAAGACTGGCCTTCGATGGGGAGAACCCACTCGTCCTTCATTTTAATAATTACGTTCATTACTCTGTGATGAGATTGATCTGATTTCTCTCCTTTGCCTTCCCTACTGCTCTATTGATTTAGTGACCGACTTTCGCAAACAATAGACTTTTAGGGTACTAATTCTCAGAATTTTAGAATTGTTACCGAGTTTGCTTCCAGAACCAAATGAATTCTATGCGTGCGTGTAGAGACATGGAAGCTCGTGTAAGTTGAAACTCCACAATTTTGATGTATAGCCAGCCATTAAAAGATATTTTTTCGGCTGAGACTATATTACGGCATAGACTTCTGTATAAGTCGAATGTTGCGGGCTATCATCTCAAAATTCTAATTAGTAGTGGTTGTTTTGAATTTCAATATTGACTATTATCATTCAAACTTGAGATAATTATTGAGGACTTTTGAGCAGGTAGACAAGCTTTGTTAGTGGTTTGGTATGCAGGTATCGTTTACATTGAGTATACAGACTTAAAAAGGTATTTATTGAAAATCTCTCCAGTTAGCTCAGCCGATCTGCTCGTCATTGCTTTGTTTGGAGAGGAGACTTTACTGAATATAAAATTACATGAACATGACAAACCTAAAATATCTGATAATGTGAAATAGATAGGCGAATATTCCTGAAACGAACCCTCAATTAGTCCAAGAATTTTCAAAACAGACGAACAGTCGCTAGCAAATTTGAATGCATCCACGGCATAACCCTTTCACATACGGAGCAGCGTCTGAAGTATTTGGGATTTACGACTCACCTGAGAAATAAATAACTTGAAGAAAACACTCCTTGAATCAACCAGGGCAGCCCACCAACTACTTGCCATTAGATAGTTGAGAGAGAGAAAGAACGCAACTCGTCAGAGTAAAAGGAGATCCCAACGAACAGTTTATTTATTTCTTTGAAAGTCCAATAAAAACTGATCTCATAAATGCCCCAAAAATATTTCAACCCTAACGAGCGTAAATATTGCTTCAGTATTCTCTTTTGAATTGAAACGACGTATCAGACGTAATAAATTGAATTGGCTGGAATGCACTACAGCAGCAGTCGGATATAAATCTCCAGTTCATTTTTACTTCATAATGTCAGATGAAAGTGAGAACAATAGAGTCTGGTGCATGACTTGAGCTTGATGTTTGACTGACCACAACCACCACCACATCAGAAAAATCCTGTCAGTTCTAAGTTGACTGATTACTCCTTAGATTACATAATAAATAGTTATACAAGAAAGACGAGACAAAAGCTCTGCTGGAATCTTTTTCCACTTTTGCTTCGACATGCTCCTACTTCTTCTTCTGTCTTTCTTCAAGGGAATACTCCAGGTAAACTTCTTGAGTCATGCCTTTCAATGACTCTCTCGGTACTGGTGGTGGTGATGTTATGGGTGCCAGGAAGATATGGAAGAACCACCCTTAATTCTTTTGTTCTTTAATAACTACTGAATTAACTGTGTGCTTGTGAGATGTTACCTTTACAAGTGTACACCCTTAATAACCATCATAATAATTCATACAATTGCCACACCACAAAACACTTTTTAGTTCTTCTCTTCCTGTTCAGTTCAGTATTATTCCCTTCCTCCTCTCTTGCCTTGAAAGAAACAATAAGCTTTCGAAAACAATAGATACAAATGAGTTTGCAGTCTTCGTTTGATTTTGGTATACCTAAGTAAATAAGTAAATACTTAAATGCCACATTTCAAGGATATGGCCTGGTTCTCGTTTAAAAAGTTAATGGACAACAAATCTAATCTTTCTTTCGACCATTTCCTTCATAATAGTTGAATGGTGGGCTTCTTTCACTCTCACTTTCTTGATGAATTAGCCAGTGAACGGAAGTCTGCTCGAGATTCTACAATTTCCTTCCTGAGCTCGGCGCTATTCAGGGGGGATTTATATAATCTAACAAGTCTAGCTATAACTCCTTCTTACCCCTCTTCTTCAGGCAAGATGGATAATTTAACAATTTAACTTTATTAAGGTTTCCTCAAATAACTGAAACATTTATGTAGCCCTTATTGCTCTAAGTCCTATTCTAAATTACGTGATTCTTGAGAACGAGACAAGCGTCTTCAAAGAAGGAAACACTCTGGCCATAAAAATTTATTTATTTAGAATATAACTAGACTGGAACAGTTACGGAATTAAGAGAAAGAAAATCTAAGCGTTAAGATAATAATTCTTGAATCTCTGTGGTGTACAACATTTAATATTAATAATGCAAGGCATGTGAAAGAGTTAGTAGTTGGCTATGGAGTGTATGATTACAGGCTGTGTATCATTACTACACATGTTGATCTGATTGAGCTTTTCCTGGAAACTGAAAGTCATGCAGCTAAACTCGTGAGTCGTTACAATTAATGCAAGTAAGCTGACCACAGGTATATACGGAGGTAGCGTCATGGTCAGTCCGTGTGTGATATGCCACTGGCTATGCCGCATGACTGGGATGGGATTACTCATCATTTGTCCGAGAAGTAGTTTCAGATATGTACAAAGGTATTATGATCACTATGTGCAATAATGGGTGAGAATACGTAAAGGATAAAAAAGAAATGAAGAAGTCGGTGTCATCCCTAAGGAATTCCCTATTTCCTTGCGTAAACTAATCTCCCGAAAGCAGATTGCCTTACAAAGAAGCGGATATGAGAAAATGATACTGGGCCTCATGACGAATAATTGCAATCAAACTAAAGTGAGAAGCGCAAAAACATTTTATGTAAATCGACAGCAGAAGATTAAGTAACAAGTTTATAGTACGGATGAATGGGAAAATGTGAAATATGTTAGAATTTTTCGCTACGTAGAGATATATATAAGGCAAATGCTCCGTTATAACTCCAATTTCGAATACATAATGCGTGTGGAAGATGAAATGAATATCAAGTGACAAGAAAACAATGAAATGTAAAACGAGATCAGAGAATGATAAGGGTTTAAATTATGTTAAACCTTGCGACACTTGCGTCGCTAGAATTCTTCTTTTAAAAAGGTACGCTCTATCTCTTTTTATGCGTTTTTTGGCTCGGTAATCCTTCTCCTACATTTCGCACAGCTATAAATCATTTTTTGCAAAAACTTTGAGAACGCCGACGGCTTCAATCTAGTATAGAAACAATTTTGTTGGAGACAAATGCACAAAATTAATTCTCATGTACTTGTAGCTGGTAATGTAATTGTTTTCGATAATTAGTTGTTTCTCATAAATGAACACTCAATATTTTCCAGTGTATTATTGTATGCTTTAAAAGGTATCACACTCAGTGGCACTATACATATCCAAATTGGGTTTTCAAGCAAACGAAAGGTAAAGTGCATTTGAAAGCAAAAGTTTCTAGTAGTAAAGTTGAGCATTGCATTTGATTCTCGTGTGACAGGCCGAAGGAGAGAGATTCCAAATAATAATAGTATGGGTTTGGGTAGGGAACGGGGAGAGTAAGTTTGCCATAAGTTTAGTTGCATTGCGTTTATATCATGAGAGAAGAATTCTTCGAAGTTCACGTCGCTTTGATGGAGAGTTGGTTGGGAGCCTCAAAAGACTGAGTTCGACTCGACCGGCTCCTCAGTTCCCAAGCAGAGTCGAGGTGGAATGTTACAACCCCTTCTCTCTACATTGTACAAGAAGACACACTTGGATTTACCCTCCATCAATCCAATTCAACCTTCTTCCTTAGCACTGACGACGGAAACTACATTAAGTTCAAGTAATTTACTAACAAACCATTCGGAAACCTAAATATATCATATCAAAAACTTGTCTTTTCAGACTGTTCACTCTCATATCCTATTTAAAAGTTATTTGGTGAGTGGTTGTTCGTCAAGAATTTCACAAGAAATTAGCGAAATTGTCTCATTTTAACCTGAAGTAAGAGAGGCGTGTGTGTACAGTAAATAGATTATTATTAAGCTCCTTAACTAAAAACTCGTGTAATTGTGCATGAGAGTTTTGTGGAAAAGGCTGAAACTGCAAGTTGTAAATTACTCTCTGAACTTCCAACTTATTCCAAAGTTTCCTTCAAGTCTCATTTAAGGGTTTAAGATGTTGTGTGGTTTCTGATGTAAACGCAAAAGAAAGTTTTGTAAGTGGTTCTCTCAACGCTTTAAAATCTCCGTTCAACTTTTAAAGCAAAACAGAAACCCTGAAGGATAGGAAAATATACGGAATAATCTTTCTAATTCCTCGGCTGTCGTATGGTTTATAGAGAATTTTAAAATGTTTGGCCAACACCACTGAAATCCAGATCAAACCGAAGAAGAAGAAGAAGTTTCTACCCTGGAGAAAGGAGAAAAATACAACAACTCACTTTTCTGCTGCTACAAACAGACTTGTTAGTGTTCACCTCGTAGAATTTAAAATGGTTGAATTGAGACGAGGACTAAGTTTGCCCCAGAGAGTTTAGGGAATCTTTCTTACCGTAATTTACCATATATATACTCTTTAGTGTGACTCTATATATTGTGGGTTTTTTGTGAACTTGTTAAATTGCTGGGACGATATTACGACACATAAAATTTCCTCCCTAGCGTGTACACTTCCATCATAATCATCATCAACTTGGAATTTGACGAATGCCAAAGAATATTTGTAGCAGAGACAGAAGAAGAACAAACAAAAGTGGAAAGTCACATATCACCCAGGCAAATAAAGCTTTGCACAGGCAGAGAGTACAAGACGTCGTCGTACCAAGTACACGAATGAATTCGCCTCAAGGAAAATAAAGTAATAATACTATACCAAGTCTCCTATGTATAAGTAAACGGGAATTTTGCACGGAACATTACTAACTGGAGAAAAACAAGCTTTTTCTCAATTCAGACAAGTTAAATGGAACTACCATTGCTTGGCAAAAGTCATGCAGAAATATGTTACATAGTTCCTTCTTCAATAGACTTCATTTTTAGACTTGTGTTCTGTCTTTACTTCTCGCAGGAACTGTCTCTTAACTTCAACAAGCATTCTGACTAAACACGTACTAAATGCTGTAAAGGTTGTTGATAGTCCGCTGCTACAAACAACCCAATTGTCTGACTGAAAGACAGGTTGAATTTGACAAATATTAAACTCGATATTTATTAAACTTCCAATACCACCACTAGCCAATAACATAAACTTTTTATTACTTGGTATATATAATATCTACACGTACCCAAGTAAAAACATTATTTGTAATTCTGATGAAAAATATTCCCCTAGGCTTTCCTGAAAGAAAAAACTTCAATTGCGAAATCAGGAATCCTGTCAATTGAACTGGAAAGAGGTGGAATAGATTTTAAAAGTATTTATTCAAAGTATTTATTCAAATTTCTCTACCAATTACATAGATATTGGAGCAAAAACTTTATGAAACGTAATTATTTTATGAGAGACTAAGGTGCAATTGCTGATAGTTGGAAGAACACACTGTGAAGTCGAAAGTGAACTCGTCAGTTTTTTGGTTTCATCTACTTTTCCTTTCTCGTAAGACAACAAAATAAGGTGGTGCATAGCATCAAGATACTTTCGAGAACGAGAGTTAGGAATCAAGAATATATACAAACGGACGGATGAACAAATGCACTTTGGTGTTGTTCTCTTCAACTTTGTCTAAAAGTTGTGTATGTGGTTATAGTAGTAGTAGTTCTGCGTAGACAAGTGAACGTAGTGGATAGTCTCGGTGGTGCATTTGGGTGTCCAAAGACCAACTTGACTTTGATTTAATCTTTGAAATCTTGTACCCTGGAAGGCATACGAAACGATGGTGGGTTCATTTGTTCCCATAAATGTGCGATTCTCATGAAGATGGAGGTGAGTTTTAAACTGGTTTTCTATTATAAAGCACACACACACACACACAAACACACAATATTATGCAATTGAAATGAAGTTTATGTTGAAGGAAAAATTATGGTATTAGTCTTTTGTGGATAATTCAGTAGACAATTGCAAAGTCAACACAGAAGAGTCATGACTTGTCGTAAGTCTTTATTCTCAACAGCAAATCAAATACAATTCATCATTCCACACGTGTAGTACGTTGTGAGTTATTCGTGTGTACAGAAATTTTGTCATTTTTCCATTTTTGGACTTTGAGCAATCAATGCATGCATCTCTGTCTCTTCACACACATTAGATAAATCAGAAACATTAGAATAGAAATATGTTGACTTACTGGTTACAAATATCATACATAATAATATGTACTTTACTCACTCGTGTACTACGTAGACTACGTACGATCCATCAAAAAAGGCAGACAGGACACAAAGACCTAATAGATCTCTCAGGTAGTAGTCATTTACAACAGCTCATACTAATAGAGTGCACAGTGAGAACAAATCATACTCTGTGATTGGGCCATCTTCAACACTTGAGTGAGTATAGACAAGTAGAATTCAGTTGTTTGACTAGCTGACCATGATTTCGTTTTCTCAATTCGATTACAACACAAGATTGCACAGTAGCCAGATGCCAACTGTGTAAATTATCTGTACACTTGTCGAGTCAGGAATGAATGAACTATGAACTGGTATATAAAATAATAATGGAAGTGAGAGAGCGGAAATGCAAATGCGAAATAAACCAGCACATCTTTGCCCCGGTTGAAGTTGGCACAAGCCAGGATGCTTAAAATTGTTTCCTCACATACATACACCCCGATGTTGACTAACTAAGAGATTAATGCACACACGTCCGGGCCAAAATGTCTCTGAGTTAATTGAATTCTCAGAGATTTTCATATTTATTAGGTATATAGCTAGCTATTCTGCAAGCTGGTTGAAATCTTTCGTTGCCGCAAGTTATGACAAAAATCATTTGAACTATCACATAAAATCCCTTAGGATAATCAAGTTTTGTATCCTGCAAGATCACATGTAGTTTGTTTGGATGGCTGAAGAATTGTTTGGTAATTACCTAGATTGACGAAAAATTCAAGTACTTGAGGAATGCAAACAGAGCTTTGATATCTGTGGGATTCCATCAGCGCCATTCATATTGGCACGCACAATATTTTCCAAAAACTTAAAACTAGCGAATCCATCATAACCATAGTATGAAATAATAATGAACACGTAATATGTGTATGCAAGTGTCTGACTATTCACAGCAAAACCATGCGTGATTAATTAACAAGCAGTTTAGTGTTATTTATTACGTGTTGAACAAGATGTTCTCTTGTGGGAAAAACAATTGGATGTTGTGTGGAGCTCATCATCACTTGCTAAACTTTCTTTGACGCTGCAGGGGAACGTAAAGTAATTTACTTTGTCTTTCTTGTCTGTGACATGTCATTGAAATGGAATTTTAAGTGATTAAATTTTAATTCCTGGCTCGGCTGCCTACTAGATCTGACACGTCACGTTTTAAAAAAACTGTACAGAGTTGTCGAAATATCATATTTTCTGTGTACTTTGTCAAAGGGACTCTCCGCTATACACTGCACACGACTTCGACTTGTGTGTAAAAAGTATTTCTATACGTAAGATAGATATTAAATGAAGGTACTGAGCGATAAAGTATCGCTTTCTCATCATATCTTGGAGGAAGAGGTGTAGGAAGAGTGATCGAATTGAGACCACAAGCACTTCGAGGAGGTTTCCTTTTCTCCGGTGTCGGCCGTAAAGAAGGGAGCACGAAAACTAGAGATTGTGATATGTCGTACATAAATTGTATATGGGACGACACTTCGACGTGAAAAAACTTGGCAGACTTCCTTCACTCGTTCGAAGGGTTGGCAAAAAGTGGCGATACTCAGAGACCATTATCATCGATCTTGTGACAGCGACTACTGTGACTTTCGTAGTGCGGAATTGTAGTCATTTAGAACTACATATCATGTTTAACGAGGGTTTATCTCGGGTTATCATCACTTCTCAATCAAGATTCGATGATGAATGAGGAGAAGAGATGCTTTGAAAGCAGGAAAAAATGTTTCAACCAAAGATTTGTTCACTCTATATTATACTCCCACGCGTTAGCTGTCGAATTTCGCCCGATTTTACTGTGCAGAGTTACAAATTAATCTGACAACTAATTCTTCAGCTAATCCGCTCTCGTGTGCCCAGTTCTTTGGCAGTTCTAATCTAAGTATTCAATAAAACAGAGCTCACTTCAAATTATTTCTAAATCTTTCACATAAAAATATACAGATAACCAGACTTTTCCTCATGCTACACTTTTTTAACACAGAAGTAAATCAATCAATTTTTCATTACAAGAGTTCAGCCAGGAAAAAATTGATAAAAACATTAAAAACAAAAGGAATTAATTTTCGGTGTCTAAAAAATTCATGGGAATTACTCAGAGGTCCAGTCTCGCTCGATTAACTGTACTCGGGCCGCAATGAAAAAGTCAAATCGACATAAATAAATATTTCCAGACATGACAATAATGCTACTCTCTCTAGAGTGAAAGTGTGTATTTTAGCTGCACGTGTAATAATTTCGTTGCCCGCTCCGAACATAACGGTAAGTTATACTTATTTCCTAATGAGTTGGTGGAGAGAAGTTGAATAAATGTACGTGTAGGACGGGAGGGAGATTTCTATCTTGAATTCATTCGAGTGGATAATGCCAACTATTACAATAACGAACCCAGATAATCTTTGCTTAAAGCGAGAGGATACGTATAATAATAATGAACCAAAGTTATAGGTTAATGGTAAAGGTGAATTCTTGGGAATCTCAATAGGTATAAGAACCTATATATATTATACATATATATTCAGTGTAGGTAGTGAACTTGTGGCAATAAATACACAACGTGTGTACCACCACCAATTCGTGTATTTTCAGAATATTACTGCTCAATCCCGGAGAGAGGATTATTATTGTGGCATATTGGTAGATTACTATCGATATCGAGCTTTCCCTGCTCTCAAGCCGCTTATTTGCTCGAGCAGTGTGTAACAATACATATGTACCAGTGGTGGTATGTAAGTTCCAGAAGGTGTTTCTACACGAGAGAAAGGTGCAAGGCTACGCTTTCACTTACACTTCTGCCCTCCATCCTTAACAAATGAGTCTACTGAGGAGTTTCATTCATTATTTCTTTACTTCCTGCTGTGCAAAAATCAATAGTAGTATATTCTCGATTCAAAAACTACAAGACACAAGTCAGCCGAAAGCAACTTGAAGCCAAAGACTCACTCGCACTAACGGAGAAACGGAGAAATGATCGTTGCAAAAATCCATCCTAAAATTCTGATTATAGTTCCAACACACACACACACGTCTCAGAGTTGAATGTCTAGGTTGTTACTCATGGGAAAATTTATCGAGCTTTTCATTGCAAATGTCAGGACAGTTTAATCTTCTCTGATAAGAATCCACCCAAAGAGCTAATGTATATAAAAACTGATTGAGAGTTGAATGAAGCTTGGTTGTCAGTGTCCTTATGCATATACACCTACATTTGATTTCGATAAGTTATGTGCGTGGGAATAGGAGAAAGCAGTTGCAAATGCACTTTCATTTTGTGGACTTATTTGAAAAGGAGTTTTTCAGACGTGTAGCTTATTGACACGGGAGAGCAGGCGGGTGGATTTTGCTTTTACTTAATAGCGTATATGCTTTTAAGCTTGGAGCGTCTGGTTTCTTAACGTGCATTTGATTATTACTTGTTATGCAACAGTGGGTGTTGCGTAGGATGTGTGATATTTGTATGTATTTGATCTGAAGTACGAAATAACTCATTTACTATCATTTCAATCAGAGTAATGTCCATCTTCTTCGCTAATTAAAGTCGAGTGAATAACTGATGAATCACACTTCAGATTGTTGGTACATCCAATCAAATAGAATGGCTGTTGTACACTAATGTGAACTATTGTATAATATTGAGAAAAATCATTCACTTTTATGTGTATTTCGATTGGAAAGAGTGATTACAATAAGTGATAATGATGGGTTGGGTTGCAATTTTAATAAACATATGGTTTATTTTGAAGGTTGAAAACTTGTGTATTATATAGCTAGCACAAAAATCATTTTGTAATGCGTTCGACTGATAAAGAAAGTAAATTATTAAGCTACTATTTTGAACTAGGGTCCAATACGAAATTATTAAAAATTACTACTCTGTCACTCTTGTGTCAAAATAATCATTGTGTTGGAATGCATCAGGATAAAGCCGTTGTTGGTCATTGGATTAATTAAGTTGGACAGTATATGGATGGGGGTCAGGACTCAAATGAACACCTTTCTCAATAGTTTATCTAACATGTCATGTATACAAACTTAACCCAAACAAACCATGTAACCTGATAAAAGTACAAAAGAGACTTGGTATGCAATGCCACAATAACCATAATTTAACTTTTGTTTTTGAGGACAGCGATTGATTTTTCAATATCCCAGCGATAGATTCGTCACGCATACTCATACTGTGCAGGATTATATATACTTCAGTTCCGTCTCGTGAAAAATCGAAATCATTTATCTGTGAACATTGATCCGTGTACAGAAGTTCTGTATAAGTGCAAATGAAGTCCCATGTAGAAGAGTTCGTGATAATTACCTCGAGAGCTACGAGAACACTCTATTCAATAATAGACCTCTCAATAAAAAATTCTACTTTGTGGTAGATAGATTACGTCTAAGAATAATTTTTGTAGTACAAAAATCACCTCTTGCTTTTTAGCTCTCGTTCAAGAGGAACGAGAAAGGATGAAATTCAGGTCAAGTAAATAGATTTCTTGGGACCTGAGACGTGTCATGTCCATGTCCCAATGTAGAGTAACCCAAGCTTCTGTCAGTGACATTTTAATTCATCATGTAAATGAAATGAACGATAATAGAGTAGTTGTGTGATGAAGCGAACAAAATCTGCCAATAACTCATCGATTAATAAGCAGATTTTACGCAATTACAAGCGGATATTATGCCTTTAATACTATATATTGGAACTGGAACATTATTGAAACTGTCAATTGTAATTACAGTACTTAATTTACGAACTGTTGTCCAATTATTCAAAGGTTGTCGCCAATATCATCTACCTACAGATTCCAACTCTCTCTCTCTCTGTGACCTTAGCTTGAAGTTCAAGGAAGGTGAATGCTTATAAATTCCAGATGACTGGGTATTTTTATTTATAAGCCTTCACATAAGGACCAGGTGCGTAGGCTATTCGAATAGGAAATGTCATTGAGTCTCTTCGATGAAACTATTTGAGAGGATGAAAGTGGCATCGCGTATCGTGAACTGTCATTAGTGGCAACGACTATATTCCCTAAAATTCGCCTATGTACATAAATGGAGCATTGACATTGGAGATTGGACGTGGCTTCCTTCACAAGAGATTGCGTGAAAGGAGAGAGATGGATACAAAAAGTACTTCAAAGCCCTTGCTGGGGTGATAGGAATTCTTGTGACCTGATTTTATTCGAATTTCTGTATATAACGAATCCAGATATAACTATCTCTTTATACTCATGGAGGTTTTCTCATATTGCCCGATATATTTTTTCGTAAAGGCCCATGAAGTTCATTTCATGTGTAGTGGTCACACTACCTACACACACGTTCTTAATATTGATAGTCGACAGTCCTACCTGACTACTACTACTACTACAGTAACTGCCTATTTGTCCAAACTTATAGCTTGGAGAGTTTTCAGACATCCTAGTCATCGAAACTAGAATCACCTCGAGTGTTTCGTTCTGCTTTCATTTGACTTTCTCCCGTAAGATTTTATTCACGTGGAGAATAAGGTCACGCAGAAGTTCACACTATCCACGCACATTAGTAATAATAGGTTTCTTTTTCCTTAATGGGTTTAATCATAATTGAGCTTCAATCTCCTAGCCACTGAAATGAGCCCTCCTGCTCTCCTGTCTATCCCTACTTACGCACGTAGAAACATACACTAGCCAAATTAAAACAATCAGGCTTGCTGCTCATTTGTGCTGCTAGTAAGTTGAATTGTTCATAAAACTCATTTCAAGTTTTGGACCATAAAGTAATTACAATTGATTAAAAAACGGTTTTTAACAAACAACAACTGGTGCTTACACAATACTACGTATTTAAATAAGGACCTGCCTATACTCACAATGAATATATAGAATTAAAAATTCATACTATAACCGGACTAATAAATTTGTTCCTGTTAATCATGCTCATTTTTGTTTTGAATATTTCATTACCTTGTGATGAGTTTATATGAAGCCGACAAGCAATGCATATACACACATTGGTTTTCTTTGCCTATTGTGTAATCGCGTGTAGTTTTATGTAATGGCTTTGAGACACCTTAGTTAAGAGTCGATAAGCGAGTTCATAAAGAATTAGCCATGAGTTAGACAACAATTTGCTTCTAGATAGCCTCTGAAATATTATCCACACGATATTTTAAAAGCTGTGGTTTTGATAGAGGTTTGTTGACGCAGTTGCACACAGAGTACTCGAAAAGAAATTCGATCTTGGTCACTTTTTTAATCACAACAACCATTTAAGAAGCTATTTCTAATTTCAATAGTTTGCTTCCTTAGTTCCTTGATTGATTCGGAACCAGAATTGGTTTCGATATCAAAATTAAGGACATATAGCTTGTACTTGCTGGGTCGACCTCAAGGCCCGGCGGCGGTAATCTTTAGACTAATGGCCGTAAAACGAGGACATATATAGCTTATTGCATGTCAGAAATTAATGAATAGCAAAGTAAGCCAAAGCTATATATACACTTGAAGGTTCAATTTAATTCAAAGAAAGTCCTTTTGGGTACATACATCCTACCTTAGATAAGATTACTTATCCGCTATCTTACTCACTTACACACCTAATTGACTAACAGACATGTATTCATGGTAAATTGTACAAAATACTTGTAAACGACTTTTTTGAGTACTCGTGTCAAATCAATAATTAATTTGTCACGTAACACAATTGTATACGTACACACGTAACCGCATATGAAGACCGTATGTTGTATAAAGACGTTTGACGAACAGCACCTAATCATTATTATTTATTCAGCAGGGATTTCATTGGAGTTCACCTGAATTTCACCAAAATATCTGTAACCTTTCTTTGCAAAGCATATCGTCTTCCCCAGAGGAAACAAACCTCGGGAATAAAGGTGATGAGTAGGGAAATGAATCTTTTGTGCAGTTCACAGTTCACACATTCGGAGGAAAAGTAATAAACGGGGTAGACATGAAAGAGGAAATGACATGGTGAAATTGAAGATCAAAGACTCTTGCAAGTATATCTATATATCTATATATAATATATATTATATATCTCCGCGTTGAATATTTATTGAGTCCCTTCTGTTTTCCCTCATTCGTGAGTAATAACAATGTTTTAGGGAGAAAGTGGGGCTCCGGGTCTTGTATGTAGTATTATAGTCTTTGAGTCGTCGTTACATATGTCCTTCGTAGAGTCAGCGGTGGCTTGCTTAAACAGACACACACACTCTCACAAGAGTCGATATGGAAGGATCAAACATATCTTTATAACATTTAATTCTGTTCAGCACTGCAGTGCTGCGGTTTCAAAATTGTAACCCAGTTTCACAAATTTATATGAAAGCTGAGTAAGAAGTAGTGTGGTAGTATGTGATGGTTAAATTCTAAAGTCCTCATTCCTGTAGTACAGGGAGAGTGAAAAAGCTCAAAGGCGAAATGAAATCGATTGCTCAATATTGGATTGGACTAATAACCCGTCCTTTCAAAAAAAACTTAACTGCTTCGTCTGTGCAGTATTGAATTGCGTGGTTTTGCACTGAAATTCAAGAAAAGTCGACACTAAACAGCTACGCATAGGGATACATCATCG
>Ga0194135_10000959_pt1 | contig 16828 bp, 22 predicted proteins | sample LitLau_LLRF_2013_FD_134024 | JGI IMG/M metagenome (GOLD analysis project Ga0194135, IMG submission 134024) | Freshwater sediment microbial communities in response to fracking from North America - Little Laurel Run_MetaG_LLRF_2013 (version 2) | ecosystem: Environmental > Aquatic > Freshwater >...
TAGTTACTCGTTTTTCGATAAAAAGGTTTTGTAAACGGTTGAAAGAAAGTTGACAAAACGTACTTTATAGGTTTTATCGATCTGAAGAAGTAAAGCATTAGACTCTGACTACAATTTATATAGTATACAAGCGAATTGTTCGGATTTTGTTGGGCTATCAAGCTGAAAAGTTTAGCGATTGAACAAGTTATCAGATTTTAATGCGTATGGAGAGAAAGAAAAAGGTGCTCAAGTGTGAAATCTTTTCATTTGTATTCGTTTTCTGTAGATAAAATGGTGCGGAACGAGCACCTTTCTGGAGTTCCTCTTTTGGTTCTAGCAAACAAGCAAGATCTTCCAGACTGCATGGGAGTTCGGGAGGTGAAACCAATTTTCAATCAAAGTGCCCATTTGATCGGCTCTCGAGATTGCATGGTGATGCCAGTCTCTGCTCTTACAGGGTGAGACTTTCCATCAACACTAAAAATTCACTTTCTTTCGCTTTTATGTACGCAGCGATATACACAGTCTACTAGTCATATATGTTGCTGATGCTGAATGACCCTTACCATTTCACCTTAGTTCGCAATAGTTCTCGCATTATTTGTTTTTTATTTGCTTAACGTGTGTGTGTGTGTATGGATGGATTCCAACCTATTTGCTAAAAAGACTTTGAGAGGTTCCTATAAACTTGCTTGGTATGTAAAAAATGTGTTTGCTTTCTCTTCTATGTACAGAGTGAAAGTAGTAATGGGAATTTCGGCAATTGACGTTGACACTAGAATTTTCAGTCAATACTACTGTTTGAGTTTATTGCACACTGCCTTTAGCTTGGTGCTCGATCCTTGAGTGCATGGTGCTATAAAATCTACCTTGAAAGTTTTCCTGTGGTTGATACTTTATGTTTGAATTTTGAATCACAGGGAAGGAATTACTGAGGGACTGAACTGGCTGTTGGACTGTTTGAAACGAAATGCTGAGATCAGACCTCCGAAATGCAGTGATAGTTAGCAATATTAGTTATTATGAGTATTAATATTAAGAAATATATTCCGAATCAAACATTTATCTACTGTTATTAACCAAAGTTTTACCAAAAATCGTAATATTTTTGAAAGAATGAATATTATACTGTCCAGCGCACTCAATAAAATAGATCTCGAACTTTTACATGTGCCCTTTTTCGATTCGTGATTTGGTGTCCTGAGTGTCGAGGTCATGGTGATATTTCACGTGTGTGTACCTTTGTATTCCATGAAGCAGCAATCAAGGGTTCATTTTTTGTGTTGGTAGCGTAAAGTTTACAAGTTGGACATGAAGTTGTGATTGTCATCTTCTGCAAACGAAGAAAATGTTGAAGTTCTTGATTGTTTTCTTTGTGATCGCTGTTGGAACCTCTGCTGCAACTGCACAAGATGCTTCGTCTGTAGAAAGGTAAATTACATGCTCCTCAAATTGTTCGAACCACATATACGTTCTTAAGATTTAAAAACAAAATCTGTCACCTGTAATTTTAGCTCTAAAAACCACATGAAAGCTCTCGGAGCTGCTCAAATTGGCCCCAGCTTCAGGAAAAAGCGAGAGGTGAGGCCTTGGATTGAATTTTTTCACACATCATATGGACTTAAAAGATTTTATAGTTTTTTACTATAATTTGAATTCCTTATTTTATGTTGTCACAGAATGAACGGCACAGACGGGAAGATTCTGACGCTGAGGAAGTCAGCCTATTAACTGATGCCCAAAAGAATGTGGAAAAGACAGGCCAAGACCTCAGAGAAGTTCTGCATATTCACGAAGAAGCCATGAAAAAATTACACGAGGTGAGCCATGAAAAGGTGAAAAAAGCTGAGACAGGTATCTCTGAAACCGATGTCAAGAACAGTATGGATGCTCTTAAAGACATCACCAGCGTGGAAATCAGGAGCAGGATGTCGAACTCCGTCGATGACGAGGATGAAGAAGCAGAGGACAACAAATCTAATTCAAAAGATGAAAACGAACCATCTAGTGATGAAAATGCCAAGGAATCAATTGATCAGGAATCTGGAGCAAAAAGCGATGAGCTGGAATCACATTCACTGATAAACAAAACTAGTGAAGAAAAAAGTGACACTCACGAACAGGACAAAAGACAGGAAAGTGAGGAAAGTATTATTTCAAAGGAAACTTCCGAAGCTGAAACAGATGAAGAAATAAAGAATAATCCCTCTCACCATAATCACCCGAATGAAGCAGACGAAAGTACTTCAGCATTGCCTGCATTGTCATTTGACACTTCTAATAACCTGAAGAATTTGATGATGGAGTCTACAGAAGTGGCAAAAGAGTTGCAAAATGTGTTTAAAGTTTTGCATGATCGTGAAGCAAAGTTGATGGAAGAAGTAATTCGTCTCCAAGAAGCTCTCACTGGTGCTGTCGCAATAGTTTCCACGAAATCCAGATCCGGAACTCACGAAGCCATCAGACGCTGCAAGAAAAAAAGAATGGCTCGTCGTAGTCGCCGATCAACTAAAGGTTGGCGATCGATAGCTATACTTTACCATCTATACTTGATTTCTTAAAAACGAAGTTAATTTATTAATTTATTATATTACATGTAATTTACAGAGGATCCATACAAAGCTTGTGTCTACATCGAGCCTTCACTCCCAGAGTATTCTTCCAGAGTGGCACAGTCTTCCGGTGAAAAACACAAAAACCTAACACAGGATAACGGGGAAGTAATTTATCCCCCTGAACCTTCTGTTCGAGTATACTTCCCAGAGGAAAGCTCTAAACTGAAATCAGAAGAACGCTCTTCCAGTCAGGAAGACATCGAGGAAGAAACAGAAGATGATAACCACGTACTGTCCCATGAAGAAGCAGAATTTGAAGAAAACCACAAGAAAACCATGTCACACTCCTCCCACTCCTCATCGTCATCCTCTGGCGAGTCATCTGATGATGACATCGACTTCAATAGAGTATACTGGCTAAAACTTCCCTCAGACGAAGAAGGCGATGATGAAAAGAAAATGGAACACAAAGTAGAAGAAGTCATTTCCGAAGTTAAAGAAGACGGTAAAGATGCATTAATAATCCCAGTAGCTCGAGGATTCAACCACACCCACCCAGGAAATTCCAACAGAGGATTCCTCACTGCTTTAAATCCAAACCCTGCTTTGAAGAAAAAGTTGCGTCGACATATTCGACGGAGCCTTCAACACTCAAAAAAAGATTATGGCTTGAAACACAAGAGGCATACCAAAACCAAAGCCAAATAAGCAATAAAAATAGTATGAGATGATTGCACAACACTTTTTCTCTTATATTTGGTCATAGTTTAAACATTATAAACCTAAGAATAAGTCGAATTTCGAAATTGTCGAAATATATCGGGAAAGTGAGACGAGGCGGATTCTCATGTCACCCGTAGTGTATATAACAAATGGACACATGGACACAACCCGTTAGGGTGCCGCTTCGCATTCGAAACTTTATCCAACACACACATTATAGTACTCATCATCATCATCATCACTTTTAAATCTTCTCATATTGCTCACCCACCCTCAAGAAATCTACTACGTGTCGAAAGTGTCGACATTCGACAATCTTTTTGATCTCTCTTGTCTGCCACTCTACTTCTGTTTATCCAACCTATCCCTGATTCTGCAGATTTCTTCGTAAACATTCCAGGAACGAGAGATTTTAATTTAAAACCAGTCATACCAAAGTATTTTGAAACTCGACTGTAGATAAGTTAGTATTTAAAACATTTACATTGTGAGCTAAACGGATAATCGCTTATGGAAAATTTTAGCCACTTCCGCTTTCCTGCCACAGTTCTACTTATCAATATGTTCAGGTAAATTGCCATTTTACTTTTGACAGCTCGCTATTTGTAATTGTAACTAATTGGTACATGTTATCTAATTATCTAAATTGTGTACTATTGCAGGTAAACTTGGACAGTTGGGAGTGAAATATATTCATAGTTTTGTGAAGCCCGGAAGGATTCGTTTAGTCGAAGTGAAGAAGCGAGTCGAAAGCTGGTGAACTTTTGAATCATCCGTGTTATCATTTACGTACATTGCGTGACCGTAGATGACTTAAGAGTTTGATAGAACTGTAGCTGCGTGGAAGATAATTTTGTCCACCTGTCAATCTTTCATTTTGTTCTTTGTGTGATACTGATATAATTCCAAAAACGCATCTTTCAAGATGGAAATGGCTAATACAATTAAGCAGGTCATCAACGAGGCCGTTGAGCGAGGTATTAACACTCAAGATATAACACTTGTCTTGTTTCAAATTGATTAACTAACATGAATGTTAGTTTTACTAACATGAATGTTAGTTTTACTAACTGGACTCGTTAATAATAATTTTTTATTGAACAGTAAAAATGCCGGCCCCGTTGAGACTGCGTGACCTTATCAGAATGATCAGAGCAGCCAGGACCGCAGCTGAAGAAAGAGAAGTTGTTAATCGAGAATGTGCAAATATTAGAAATACTTTTCGCGATGAAGATTCCGTTTGGAGATGTCGATCCGTAGCGAAACTTCTTTATATCCATATGCTCGGTTATCCTGCACATTTTGGACAGCTGGAGTGTCTGAAGCTTATCGCCTCCCCGAGGTTTACTGATAAGAGGATAGGATACTTAGGTGCAATGTTGTTACTGGATGAACGGCAGGATACGCATCTTTTGATAACCAATGTTTTGAAAAAGTAGGTTGATGAATTTAATAATGACTGAGAATTTCCTACTTGTACGGTTGTAACTTTATACTCGGTTCTTTGCAGTGACCTTAACTCTGATGCACAGTTCGTGGTTGGTTTGGCGTTGTGTACTTTAGGAACAATTGCATCGGTAGAAATGTCTAGAGATTTGGCTCCAGAGATAGAAAGATTGCTCAAATCCAGCAATGCTTACCTCAGGAAAAAAGCTGCTTTATGTGCTTTCCGGATTATCAGAAAAGTTCCAGAACTAATGGAAATGTTTTTACCGGCCTGTAGAACTTTGATCGCGGAGAAAAACCATGCTGTTCTTATCACTGCTGTTACACTTGTAACGGAAATGTGCGAGAAGTCCCCGGATACTTTTAACTATTTTAAAAAGGTAATTATTCCTTTTAAAAATAATTTCGGTTTCCGTTCTACTCACTCAGATTTCACGTATCGCAAATTAAATGATTACTAATCGCAATCTAATGTCCACGCAAAAGCTTTTCGTTGATGTTAAGTCGCACTGTTCAGCTACTTTCTTATGTTATCTAATGTGCATTTGACCACTTCAAATCTGTACAGTAATTCACAGTAACTGCCAATTGTATTAAATATGTGTAATCAATTGTTTTCATTGTGCATTTCTATAAAGGACTCAGACTGGGAGGTAAGTTAACTCACGTAGTGTCACTTAAATGCTTTGCACGTGTGAACTAAAGTAGACTTTAATCGTAATCGTAGTTTTTGAATCTTACTTCGATGTTAAAATATTAACTAGATTCTACGGTGTTAAATATTCCACTGAGAACGATCCAAAGAACCATTTAAGATCAATAAAAACACTAACGAGTGTTTTATTGATCTCGTCTCGATCATGTTTTTGTGAAACTTATTTGGGCCTCTTTGTTGTTTCCAGATGATTCCAACACTTGTGAGAACTATGAAAACATTAATTCTGTCCGGATATTCACCTGAACACGATGTTTCCGGAGTAAGTGATCCGTTTTTACAAGTCAAGCTGCTGCGTTTACTGCGAGTTTTAGGCAGAGGAGACCAAGAGGCAGCAGAAGCTATGAATGACTTACTTGCTCAGGTAATTAAGTTTTGTTTGAAAGATATAGTATAGTCCCTTCATAATCAAGTTCGTATTTCGATTTGTTGTTGTAACTTTAAATTACAGGTTGCAACAAATACGGATACGAGCAAGAATGTGGGAAATGCCATTTTGTATGAAACTGTTCACGCTATTATGGATGTGCAGTCAGAATCTGGACTGCGTGTTTTAGCAGTGAATATTTTAGGACGATTTTTGTTGAACTCGGACAAGAACATCCGTTATGTTGCATTAACAACTCTTCAGAAAACAGTTCAACTGGACCAAAATGCTGTTCAAAGACATCGTTCTACTGTCTTGGATTGTTTAAAGGTTGATTGAAGTTTTTAACTTAAGTGTGGTTCCTCTTCTTTTGCATGCAAAGAACTAAAGTTCCATTACTATATTGTAATTACAGGATCCTGACGTAAGTATTAGACGACGTGCCATGGAGCTTTGCTTCCAACTTGTGACGGACTCAAATCTGGAAACAATGGCAAGGGAATTACTGCAGTTTTTGAGTAAAAGCGAGCCAGAAGTGAAGACAGTGTGTGCATCTAATCTAGTTTCAATATCTGAAAGATATGCCCCGTCACCTTCGTGGCACTTTCATATGCTTTTGGAGATTTCCCAAGCTGTAAGTTGATTCAAGATACCCCTCAATAAAACAGGAACTTGACCATTTCTGCTTACCCTGCAGGCTGGCAATTATGTACGAGAAGACGTTGTATCATCAACGATTCAGCTAATTTCGGATACACCGACTATTCAAGCAGAAGCCGTGTATCACTTGTGGGAAGCAACACGGAGTTTGAAGAATATCGAGGATTTTCAGCCTTTAGTTCAAGTATGGTTTTACATGTTAATTCTTAACCTATTGTCGTGAAGAGAAATTGAAATGTGAACTGATTAATTAAGGTGTGCTCGTGGTGTGTTGGTGAGTATGGTGATCTTCTATTGAGTGGACAAGAAGGACCCGTTTCCGCAGATGAAGTTTTGGATTGTTTTCAACAAATTCTTTGGTCGCCTCATGTAAGCCTTATTACAAGGCAATATTGCATTCAAGCGCTTCAAAAACTCTCCAGTCGAGTGCCAGAACACACTGATCGGATAAGGTCAGCTTCGAATTGAGAAAAAACTAATTCATGCCAGCTTACACGACACTGTTTGTCACGTAACTATTTTTCTCTGGTTGCGCAGAATGATTGTCACAGCGTTTGGATCGCATTTGAATGTGGACTTGCAGCAACGAGCTGTAGAGTTTGGAGCTCTTTGTCGCAGTTTTGATCATTTGAAAGGACCAATTCTCGAGCGAATGCCACCTATTCCTAGTGACAGACTGAATAAACGGGGACTGACAAATGGCGAATCAGAAACCCAGAATGATGTCGATGATTTACTTCTTCCTTCAGATTTGAATCCCTCAGATGGCCAAGGAGATTCTGTAAACCCATTTACCACGTAGTTTTTCATCTAATCGTGTGAAATTACTGACAGTATTGTTTGATGAACAGAATGCATTATTGGACCTGCTTGGTGGAATGGATCCAGGTGAACATGATATTGTTACAGACGCTCCTTCTGCCACAAGTAATTCCATTTTTGGAGACGGGGGTTTAGGGGAGTTGGCAGGAATTTCGTCTCTGACCATTGCGCCAAACAGTGGAACTAGTTCCACGTCTATTCTGCCCTCTGACATATTTGATTTTCTTGGCGGAGTTGGAAGTTCAAATAATAGCAATCCCTTGGAAGTAGGGACGGATAATCATGCAGGAAGCTTGGACAGTTCCTTCCACCAACAACCCGACCTTACTTCTTTATCCATGGCCTCAGCATTCCCTAGTATATCAAACATGCCTTTGTTTGCAACTGTACCTTCAACAGCTGTGAACGGAATGTCACCTGTACAACAGCAGCACGAATTGATTCCTGGCCAATTCTTTCCATCTTCATTTTTCAGTCTAAGTAAACCTGAGCAGCTGTCTAAGTTGCGAGAAAAGGCGGATCAAGATTCAATTATGTCTGGTGAGTTAAAGCTTATAATTCAACTCCTATTTCTCCGCCAGGATGTGATATAAAGAATGCATAATTTTAATCAACAGAATATGGGAAATCCATACTTGCATTTACGGACGACGTTGTCTGGATTGTGTTCACTCCACTACTAGCAATGTCTAGTCTGACAAGTATGGTCATGCAAGTTCGGATTGGAACAAGAAATCCACAAAACCAAGTCACAGACTTTATATTTCAAGCAGCGGTTCCAAAAGTACGTTTATCCTTAATTACATTTGCAATGAAAGTATGAAAATGGCTAAAAGTATGTTGTAAAATAATAATTCATCTTTGGTTTACAGTCCCTTCAGTTGTGCTTAGATCCTCCATCAGGAACTAGTTTGAATCAAGGAACACTTATTACCCAGAAAATAACCATTTCCAACCCGTCTAAGGTATCGGGTCATTCCACAAGATTGATTTAAAGTAAATAACTGCAAGTTATCTTAACTTGAATACTTTTCACGTAGGTTCCGCTCAAAATGAGGCTGAAGTTGACGTACAACCTAAACGGTTCACAAAAGGAAAAAATTCAAGAGGTGCACGATTTCCCTGCTGATTTCGGTTCAGCTTAATTAAGCTTACTGTAAGAAATCCGTCCTAAACATACCAAACTAAATCCTTTATATATTAAATGTTAGGGACAGTGGTCGAACTACTGCTTATAAAAATATTATGTAAAGGTTCGTGCGTGATTTTGACAGAAACCGTACATCATGATTGTATGAGTATATAATACCGATTTGAATTGTTTAATAATTAATCTATTATTTATTAAGAACTAGTTTCTTAGTCGTTGTTTAATTTAATTTCACTTCATCATGTATTCTTTACAATTAATCACTGATTTGTAAGTATTTAGATTTTACTTAGTTCTATTTACTAATGTTTGGTTCGTTAACAATTAGCAATAGAAAATTCATATGCAACACATTGTGTTCTTTTCTTGTCGTTGATTTCTTACCCATCCATCGCCCATTGGACACATATTGTTCATGCTCATTCAAGGAACTATTCAAAGATATCAGTTAGATTTCAGGTTCACACTTGTCTAGGCTATGCAATATTTCCAAACCGAATGACACGAGGATTCAGAATTAAGGAGATTTATTTCGCTGAACTCCGCATATTACACACAGTATTTTATATGTACCAAACAAGAAGTTCGCATACATTTTTTGCTTAAGATTATCTTGAGATGCACTTGATTAATATTAAAAAGAAACCTTAGTAAAATTAAGATGACTATAACTCGTACTTAACTGTAATTAGATTCTAATAACGAGGTTTATAACAGATATAACTACGCTAAAAGTTGAGTGTCTATAGTCTATAGTATCGTGTAGGAAATCAGCCTATTCCACATTTTGGTACCAGTCAGCCTATCATGAGCTAATTTCGCTTCAGCAGGAGTGTCAAACGCTACCCTTGCGTCCCCAGTCGGTTTCTCTGAATCGTCGAACCGGCGAATGATTTTCTCCCTCGCAATATCAATATTCAAAATGGACGAAAGATGATGAAGGATATCATCCATGCTTGCTTTGAAAGGCACATTCTCAAGGGCTAACACACAACCTAAGGCCAAAAGAAAAACTCATCAGAAAAAAGAACAAAAACAAGGCGTAATACAAATAGTATATCTAAATTTCTACTAAAGTATAAACTAGTATTTATATATTTATCTGTGACGGTTATAACCTGGCTTTCCAAACATGTCTGGTCCGTCTATTACTGGAGGTTCCAATTCGATTGGTAAACCTGACCCACGACCTCGCGAGCCTCCTCCCATTCTATCATCTCTATCTCTACCACTAGACGAATTTGAAAAGTCATTCCTAGGTCCAAAGCGTGAAGGTCCTCCACGGCCTCTTGTTGATGGTGTGGAATGTCTTGGCCCATTGGCATTCTGCAGAGCTTGAATGAATGGGTTCGGACCAGGAGGAATACCCGAAAATCGAGATGGAAGCATTCCTGGAACGATGGGGCGAGCACCAAGTAACGAAGGTCTTATCTGGCCTTTATTTCCCAATATTGAAGGGTCCACAGGATTTCGTCGACGACCTGAAGGCATCATTTCTACTTTAACGTGTCCCCTGCCAAATAACATGCCATCTTTTGTTGTAGCTCTTCTTGCTTTGTGAGAATCTGGGAATTCGCAAACGATTTGTCCACTACATTGATCTTGAGCATCGTACATGATTTTGACACTTGTTGGAGCAAGTCCTATGTCTGAGAAAAAGTCAAAGACATCTCTTTCGCTGACATTAGGAGGGGCTCGTTCAATCATAACCGAACAGCTGTCATCATCCTAAAGTTCAGAAATATTTAATTTTAATTCTTGAATTCATTACACATATGAGCTTATCAAGGAAAACAATATTACCAGTCCTGGCTCCAGGTCGAAAATGGACGTAGCGTCTCCTCCGAACTTGAGGTCTCTGTTGAACATATTTGGCTCCATTCTATTGTTCATTCCTCTGGATTCGGTTCTGGATTTTGCATTGCTAAAGTCATCTTCATTGCAAACTTCTACAACTAAATTGGCTCCTTCTTGGGATCGAACTATCAGGTCAATTATTTTTTGGGCAGTTTGTGACGAATCCAGTTTAATATAAGCTACTGCCGTGTGTCGTCCATTATTTGCTACGGGACCTGCAGATACGATCAAATCAGTCACTGGTGTGTCTTTTAAAAGTCTTGCTGAGACGTCTCTGCTGGTTATTGTAGGTGGAAGATTTCTGATAACAATACAAGATGACTGCGAGGCACTGTTAAAACCTACAAAAAAGTATTTTGCATATAAAAATTTTTACTTCGATTTAGAAGAGTATACAAAAGCTTCAATGAGTCTTACGGCTTGGTCGAGCTCCCCTGTCACTCTTATCTCGATCCCGATCTCTGTCCGAACCTCCTCGCTCGTCTCTGTCTTTGTGTCTTTCACGTTCTCGATCTCTGTCGATATCTCGTTCTGATCTAATTTTGTTTAATTTGTACTCATTAACCCATCTTTCAATGGTGATTCCCTCCATGTTGACTATCGAGCCTCTCAACTTTCTACTGTTGGAACGATAAGCCCTTGGGTAGTCGGCTGCTTTCTCCAACTTTACATAAGCAGTTTCTTCCTCATATAGTCTCACTATCCCATCCCCACCTCCCATGATATCCACGCGTAAAAAGTCTCGGATCTATGTAACCAGAAACACATAACATAAATACCAACTCTCGTATCTTTTTCAAGATTTCGCAAAACCTCTTATAAACATAATTGATGTACCTCTCTGTACGAAGCATCTTTGGGAATTCCGATGAGTTTAATTGCAGGATGTTCTTCTTCGGTTGTGTTGAAAGGAGTAAGCGGTGGATCGGAGTCACGACGTCCTCGTCCCTTCTCTGGACTTCTTTTATCTCGAGATTCTCTCCGTCCGGATAATCTGCTGCTTTTAGGACTTCTACTTCGGGATTTACTACGGGAGAATTTATTGCGGCGTCTTTCAGGTCTATCCCTATCACGACTCCTACTATTTCGACGTCTAAAACCAAACAGACAGTCTGCTTTAAAATTGCAGTCTACATTTCATGATACATAATAGTAGAATCATACTGAACCCCTACCGTGAGTTATCCCGTCTTTCTCTAGAATTTGACCGACTTCTTTTTTCTCTGTTATCTCTTGAAAGTCCATCATTAAAACCTCTAGCCTGTAATCCCAATCTAAAAGATCCTTGCGATCCATTTCCCATTGGAGCTCTAACTCTGTCTTTCATGTTGTTAGGATCCATTCCTGGCCCACGAATGTTCGAAAGATGTGGACCAGGCATTCGACCGTTTCCATTGCTCATTCCTCCACTCATAAACATGGGATTCAATCCTGCAGGATACCCACCACCACCCCCACCACCAAGAGGACCTACTGGTGGTGGTGGCCTAGATTGATTTCCCAAAATCCCAGGGGGAGGATGATTAAAAGATATTTGAGGAGGTAGTTGACTGTTTCCCATGTTATTGTTATTAGACCCGTTCATAGAATGATTCATCATCATCATACGCTGTTGAGGTAACTGAAGAGTCGGTGGAGGAGCTCCCGACTGAGGATTAATTCCTGGGGGTATCATATTCATAATTGCTGCAGGGTTTATACCCATATTGGGCAAATTGTTCATATTCAGGGGCAAAGAATTAGAGCCATTGGCCATGAGGGATGGAAAAGGCATGGGCATTCCAGCCATTGCTGCTGCAGACATTCCAAACAAGTTATGATTAGAGGAATTGGCATTTCCTGAAATTGGCGGAGCTTGTTGAGTTCCAAGATGGCTAGGAGCTGTAGAAGTACTGGAGAGGGATCCCGGAAAACTAGTTATTGTAGTTCCCCCAAGACCTTCAATTCCAATTCCATGCGAAGATTGAGATAAAAAACCATTATTATTTTCCGATGAAATTCCTCCAAAGTTTACTCCTCCAATTCCAGAATGTGTCCCTAAAATCCATTTTCATACAACTCATGAAATACTACAGTTCACTACAGAAAATGAGTTCCAGGAGATTGTGGATTGTACCAAGTTGACCAAAATCTGAGTAACTCATTTTTATATGCCAGAAAACGTAAGAGTAATTTTTATTAGTACCCATTAAGTTAGGTAGAGCGTTTGTGTTCGGATAAGCTCCGCTTGTCCTACTTATGTTATTATTCTCTTGAATGCTATTGTTGTATGAAGACTGAAGATGAGGAAGCCCTGATGTCGGAGCAGGAGGCCCGCCTGTGAGGGACACTGTAGAAGATGAAGCCGATGGAGCTGGTGAAGGTGATGAGGGCTGACCAGCATCTACACGTGCTTGTTCAATCACCTATACATATCGAAATCGAAACGCATAAAACGATGAAACCTTACGAATTAACTAGTGGATTCATTTTGTTTAAAGAAGTTCTAGTCTTTGCATGGCTAATTTCACTAATTTGTTATTAATCATTTATCATTTGTCTTAAATGTTCCAGTCACACATGTACATTCTATCCTTGTATGAATGATCTAGTTTCAAACCACCCGACCCAAGAAATTGTGGCTTGTAAATGTTGTTCCAGTCTCATAGATTCATTTATACATTCTAGCATTCTACTCTGTGTTATCATAAGGCCCGAGAAACGATCATAGGTTTGAGGGTTTGACCGTATTAAATGTAGTAATAATAAAATTGTTTTGAATTGTCAGATTGATGGTTTAAAATTATAGTGTAGAATTTCTGTTTCATTTGATTGCATTGAATAGAAATTGTTACCCTTGCTCTGTGAAAGCATAGTTCATAATGTACCGAATATAAATTGCAATTCAATTTTCAGGGTAATCCTAACGAGTAATGCTAATGAAAGAATAATAATTCATGGTAATAGTAAATTGGCATAATTGAATCATTGAATGCAATATGGATTGATGAGTACAGTGACATAGTGAGTGCAGCAGATTGCAGCATACTCAATGCATTAAATTGCATTACATGATAAAAACCATTTCATAGAACATATTTCCATACACATATTCGGGAATTCCATGCCCTATGCAAGTACAAGAGAGAAGATCTGCAGAAAATAAATAAGCAAAAAATGCACCTTAAACATTTCGTTTCTGGAGCTGAGGAGAAGTCGCACAGTGGAATCCTTCAATTTATGCCCTGTCAGTTGCATAGCTTGCCGAGCATCTTCATCTGTACTAAAAGCGATAAACGCGTCGCCTTCTGCTCCACCAACGATGTGGACTCCTCCATCGGGAATAGACAATCCGCGGAAAAATGTTCGAATGTCGATGGAACTTGCAGTTAATGGCAAATTCTGCAGGCGAATTATCACACTCATTTTGATGTTCTTACTTGGGGAGATGTTTCAGCAGTAGTGTCAGAAGTGAGGAATCTTGTGTCTTGTTCTTTTGATGACCTAAACACAAGTAGGAAGGCACGAAACGGATGAGTAATTTACTTCTCGCAGTGACAGTGTCATTAATTTAACTGGAAAGAAATGTCGTCGGTTTCGAAGCTGATTTCTTCTTGCATTGTTTTCAAAACTTGAACACACTATTTTACTAACAAGTTTAAAATAGGAGTCCCACTGTGTAAAATCTGTGGAATAAAGTAGAAGACTTCCAGACTGCTGCAAACTCCAGAGTGTCCAGAGTAAACTATGTCGTAAGAGGGGGACGAGGGGATAACTATCGTTTCAATTACTGTGAGGGTCCCTTGACTACTTTCAAGGAATTTTTATCTCTAGCTCGAAGCGTGACCACTATATTATTATTCTAGCTCTGTAGCGTAGAATTAATTCGAGAGTCGAATTTCGACTCAAACTATTGCGTCCTGAGTGTCACCTACTTTCGAATATGTATTACGTGTTCCTAACAATAAAATTCGACGAAGTAGAATGTTAAAAAGGGGGTGGTGGTTTAGGGTTCGTTTAGGAATTCTTCTCTTCGAATTGTCGAATAAATTGACATCAGAGGAGGCGACGCGCGACGTGTTTCGCAGATTTTTACCTGTAGCTACAAATCATGCGATATGTTACACGTGTTAAGTAATAAAGTAAACAATACTCATGAATGAATCTCACAAGTACTGAAAATCGAAACTGCGCTTTTTTTTCGTTTTTTAAGTTTACCGTTAATTTTTAATTGTTTACTACGAACAAGACTTTCCAATTATTCTTACTAGGTACTTACTTTACTATAGTTTGTAACTGCTGCAGTACTGACGATGCTCTGGATGACGACGACGATCTATCAGTCGTAGTTCTATCGTAACATGATGATACTAAATACAATTATACTAAAAGTTGGCTTTCAGAAGTTTCAAATAAAAACAAAACCGAAGTAACCGAGTGGTGTGAATTATTTAGTTTTCGCAAAGACCAACCGTGACTGCGTGAAGACGATGACTGACTTGTTGTGAGTACAAGGTTGTTGTATTTTGACTTGAGTTCCGTGTGTCCTTCTACTAAACAAATCGACCAAAAAAGTTCGCAATAACGAAGACAGAGGAGAAAAGTGTATTATTATTGTTCCTACTAGTGGGAAATCTTGCGTGAACACTGATTACACTATAATTGACGACCACGGTCGGGGTTGACGACGTCGACGAAGATGTCGAAAATAAATAATGTCGAAAGAATGCGCTGTCGATATTTTGGGAGTGAACTCATTCAGCTGTTTATTCAAAAGAGCGGAGAGAGTGAGTGGCGTTTGAGGATGGAGACCTCGCCAGTCCAACCAATCAGAGAGTAGCGCGCGAGTTTCGTCTAGTTTGAATTCCTCCCATAACATTGCATCATCATTAATAGAAATGAAAACAAAGTCTGCTTCCCTTTGCTTTTGGCGTGGACGGCAATTTCAAACGTAAACAAAGTTTATTAATGTGTTTAAATAGTGGATATCACCTTTGTCATAGGTTAGTCGGTTATCATCGGCTACTGAGGAAAGGATTGGAGGAGGGGATAAGAGTTATACCGGCGTCTGGTAATAATATTAAGCTGCAGTTTCATGTACGAAAGATAACACGTGCGTTTAGTGGAGGAGGGTCATCGTTAGCATCATCATCAAGTTCTAGTAGTGGCGAGGAAGATCAGAAGACAATTCTTCAGTCTTGGACTGACTCTGTGCTGGAGAAGAACGATAACACGGCGAAGGGGCTGAGTGAAGGACAGGGATTTATTTCTGAAGATAAGTTTTTCAAAAGACCATCGTCGAGGTATAATAAGGAAACGGGAGCTGCTGTAAAGGTGGGGGATCCAGGAGAGGGGAATATTAATCGAAAACGGGACGCAGTTTCGAAAAGCGGACCTCAACCAGTTTACCGAAGGAGAATGGCGGACTCGACCTGGACGAAGGAGCCTATAGATGATAAGCTGATATGGGTGGATTGTGAGGTAACTCAGTATTTCAATATGTATTAGTTATAGTTCGTTAAATTACAGCAGTTGATTGAAGGCCGAATTGATATTTTATTATTCGGTAACACTATTATAGATGACAGGACTTGATCCTGGATCTGATATGATCATGGAAATTGGGTGCATCATCACGGATAGCAATCTGAAAGAAATAGCTTCTCAACCATCAATCATTATTCATGTTCCTGAAGAAAAGTTGCAAGGGATGGGGGTGTGGTGTGTGAAACATCATGGAGAGGTGATTTGAATAAGCTGATAGTATAGTATTTAAAAACATCCATCCTGTCATTGATAGATTATGGGGAGTGTGAATGTGAAATAATATAAATATCGAATCTTGCTACTGTTGTAGAGTGGACTGACTGATGCATGTCGGCAGAGCACGACTGGGTCCGAAGAGGTCGATAATCAGCTGCTTAACTTTGTTCAAAAGTACACCAAAGTTGGTAAGAATGAAGGAATTTATTGTACATGTAACTTTGATATCTATTCTATTCATGTTTCAATCCATTACAGGAGAATGTCCGATGGCAGGAAATTCTATTTACATGGACCGTCTATTTATATCCAAGCAGTTCCCTAAATTCCATTCCCATTTTCACTATCGAAATGTGGATGTCAGTACATTCAAAGAGCTAGTACGGCGTTGGTATCCATCGGAGTATTCTCAAGCACCTAAGAAAAAGTTCGCTCACAGAGTCTTAGATGACATCAAAGATAGTATTGCAGAACTCGAGTACTACAAATACAACGTAATGAAGCAAAAAACAGATGCTGATTTTATTGCGTCCGAAAAGCAAAATGTTTAAAGTTTGTTCTTTCCTTCACGTGCATTTAATTATAAATAAATATTGTTGTAAATGGAAGGATTAAAATCATATAGTCTTTTCTTTTCCAAATTGTTTATTTCGTTTAAATTGTGTAGGAATGCTAAGTGTAAAATTGACAACTTGTTGCATATATCAGCTTTGCTTTATATGTTGCATGTGACTTAAATTTTAGAGTAGAAAAAGAGCAGATCCTATATATTTTTACCTTACATACATCATAACATCAAAAGTAGGAAA
>Ga0194135_10000960_pt1 | contig 16788 bp, 17 predicted proteins | sample LitLau_LLRF_2013_FD_134024 | JGI IMG/M metagenome (GOLD analysis project Ga0194135, IMG submission 134024) | Freshwater sediment microbial communities in response to fracking from North America - Little Laurel Run_MetaG_LLRF_2013 (version 2) | ecosystem: Environmental > Aquatic > Freshwater >...
CAGTAAAGGGCATGAGCGGGTACTGGACTACATAGAGCTGTTCAGCAAATGACTTGGACAGGATCACTGGAATCTTTTAGTTAAAAAAAAGTTATAAAAGGTAATATAAACTCTCCATTTTGGCCGGTACTTTGAAATTTTCGATTCCCAACTGATATGTTTACAGCAACCAGTATTTATAACAAAACAAGAAGCATAATATAAACGCTGCGGATAATTTAGCCCGCCATCCAACCCTACAACTTTACAATTCCGCTGGCCAAGTTTTGTTTGCTGTTTGCAGCGACCCATTATCAACGACATTGTAATGAACTGCACTGCTAAGTTTTACCTCCTGTACCAACTGATCCGTAGCCTTCTTCTGCATTCCAACAAGCCCAGCCCAAGTCTAAATACAGATATGCTTTCGAATACTAGCGATCCATTAATTAGTTCAAAGTTAATTGCAGAGAAAGAAGCCTAATTTATATAGTTTTGTAAACTTGAAGTTTTTTTTAGTCTTTTACCAAATAAATTGATTCCCTTCCTACTTTCCCGCAACTCAATTGAGTTTGGCGCGAGGAAAATGAATTTTTCTCTTTAGGAATTAGAATTTGGGCATAAGAAAAAATACTACTGTAAAATTGAATTGAGAATTGAGGTTAGAGGAATAAATACCATTTAATAAATTATATATTAATCTAATTGTGCCTATAATGGAATAGAAATAAAGACGTAAAATCCTGATTTAGTAGTCGGCTGTGGTGTTTGCGATATAATCCCGACGACCAATATTCGAAGCCTGTTTGTTTTGCACTGCTTCCAATTTGGGACAATTGGTAATCCTGTGCCCGAGTCCACCACAATAACTGCAACCTCGATCGTCTGAAAAAAAGAAGCGATGTCATTATTAAATTTGGATTTACTCATGCATCGTTATATTGCCCAGCATCCACTGGAACCTTTTATGCTTCACTTACCTCCAAGATCTAAATATTTCTCATTTTCGGATTGCATTGAAGACAAAAAGTTGGGGACTTTCTGCTTTGCTTCAAGTAGCAAGTGCTTCAAATCCAATAACACGGACTCCTCATTCCCTTTGTTGATGAATGTGGTAGCAAGCCCAGTTCTACCAGATCTTCCTGTTCGTCCAATCCGATGAACTGGGAATGAACAAATAAATTCGTAGATGAGCAAAAAAAGATAGTGAGAAACGTTGTGGTGAATGGTGTTTTATGAAAGTAAGCGTAATTACCGTAGTTTTCGATATCATCCGGCATGTCGTAGTTAATGACGTGCTGTATCTGTGGAAAATCCAATCCCTTGGATGCCACATCAGTAGCAACAAGAACATCCTTCTTACCCGACTTGAAGGATTCAATGGCCTTTGACCTCTCCTCCTGATCTGTCAAATTCAATGGGAATTCGGAAATCAATGTGTGCAATTAAATGTATTAGATTCTAATTGCAAACCATTGAGTCACCTTTTCCACCGTGAATGGCGACGGCCTCGACGCCTTTAAGGAGGAGGTACTCGTGAATGCTGTCAACATCTTGTTTCTTCTCAGCAAAAATCAGAACCGGTGGAGCTGTCTTTTGGAGGCATTCCAGCATGTACACGATTTTGGCTTCTGATTTAACATATTCCACTTCCTGGAAAAATTAAACGACATTGCAAAACGGACAACACTCTTAGCATTAGAAAAGTGAAACAGTAAAGTTAGATTCGAAAAATCAAAAATTCTTTACCTGAATGACGTTCATGGACGCTGCTCCGGCCCTTCCTACATTGATTGTGACGGGCTTCACGAGGGCGGAACGAGCAAAGTTTTGGATTTTCTTTGGCATCGTGGCTGAGAACAGCAGTGTCTGCCTTTGGGCCTGGTATCACGCACAAACAAATTAATAAGTTGATTGTTTACAACAAGGAGTTACACGAGGACTTATTAACTATTGAATTAATCAACAAAAGAAAGCCGAGGTAAACTTACTTTGAAGTATGAGAAAATCGTGCGAATATCCTCTTCAAACCCCATGTCAATCATACGATCCGCTTCATCAATACAGAGGAATCGACATATATCGAGCCGAATCATTTTCTTGTCTAACATGTCCATGAGTCTCCCTGGCGTCGCAATCATGATATGAACTCCGTTCTTAATTACGTCCAAAGCTTCCGTGACTTGAACCCCGCCCATGGCCAAACAAGCCCTGATTTCTGGAAACCCGTCTTCTTTCAAGCATTGACAATGGTAGGTCACAATCTCAAAGGTCTGCCGGGCCAATTCCCGGGATGGGCAAATAATCAAGCCTACGGAGGAATCACAGAAGGAAGGAGCCGTTGCGCTTTAAGTACAATAACATACATTTTACACGTTCGTAAAATCACTTTACCGTAAGGACCTTCTTCCTTTAAGAAAGGAAGTTTCGTTTCCTGTTCTAAACAGAACATGATGAGAGGAAGAACAAACACCAAGGTCTTTCCACTTCCAGTGAATGCAATTCCAATCAAATCTCTGCCAGAAAGACTGAAAATCCAAGCGACATGCAAGAACAAGTTAGTTTTAACAACAGTAGAGTTATGGGCAACTAAACCTTACGCTGTAGGAATTCCTTGAATCTGAATCGGTGAAGGTTTAACTATGCCTTTCTTATTCATGCTCCGTAGAATTGATTTTGGAAACTTCATTTCGTCAAAATGTTTAATCGGAGGTGGAACGTCTTCTCCTTCAACTAAAATGCAATATTTCTTCCGAACTCTCTCATGCCTTTCCTGGGGCTTAGCGAGAATATATCGAGGAGGACTCCAACTGCAACAAAACAAACCAAAGATTAGTTAAAAGTCTTAACCAACTTTAGACATTTTAGTAATAATTTCTCCTGTCATACCTTGTTCTAATAGCATCTTGATACTGGATACCCTTTGCCAACTCTGCAACTCCCATCAAAGCCGTTTTCTCTGCAACACTTGCTAGGATATGCTCCTCTTCCTTCAGCTGTTTTTCCATTGCACTCTCCATCCGGGCTGCGAAAGATCAAAATTCAGTTTTTCCCACAGCTAACATGCAAAGATACACAACGCCCGTAATGATAAGGAAGGAAGGAGGGAAGTGATGATAGTGGTGTTAATTATTAAAAAAGAAATACCTTCCGCAATTCGTTTGAGCTCAGTGTGCTGATCCAGGAGAGAAATATTTGCCTTCCTGGCAATTGCCTGTGCATCTTCTTCTTCAGAATTCCCTTCTTCCTTTTCCGAGTCTGAAGAATCCTTCCCGGCTTCAATTTGTTCCGAATCCTTATGAGATTTTAATTTGACTCCCAACTTTGTCAATCGATCTCGCTTTCGATCTCGGACAGGAACGTATGGAACGTACGAAGAATCGTCCAGAGGCTCATCATCATTGTTCTTCCGTCCACGTTCTTCCCGTCGGTACTTCTGTAGGCAGGATATAATTCAAATTAACGGGTTTACCTTACAAACAAACGCCGAGAGAGAGAGAGCAAACAAATCAAGTAGCAAAACAAAATGCAGTCTTATGTGACGTGACATAACATGAACTCCGCTGCTTACCTTTATCGGCGGATTACCACTTAATGTATCCTTTTGTGCGTCTGCCATGTTCTTTCCGTATTAGACGAACGAACACTTGGAAACAGACAGGATAATGCCAAATATGTCAATTGTAAAAGTATAAAATAATAATTCAACTAGACTAAAAGTGATCCGTCAAAGTCAAAATTTTGCAGGAACGTCACACCGTACCATTTCAAAAAAAAAAATTCTCGCGGCAAGTATTGTGAGGGAGGACCCGACTCAGGGTACCGTACCCGACTCCGACTCACAACCACAACCGCTTTCTTTTATCGACACGGCGTCCTTTCTCCCATTCTTTTCAGGGCTTTTTAATTTCCATCCCGAAATTCAGAAATACGATTGTGATTTTAGAAAATTTTATAAAAATTCTCGCCGTGTCACAGCTAAATCTTGTTAAAAAATAATAATCTGCTTATCCTATTCATTTTATTTGGTAGCTTTAGAAGCTTTCTAGTTTTTATTAGACTTACTCAGGGTACTGGAAGTTTGAGAATCTCGTCTAAAAAATTCAAGTTGGAGAAAATTCAAACTCAAAATCAAGTATTAGGTAGTTTAGATCCGCATATATTTTCAAAAGTTACTCCGAAGGACTTCTATCCGAGGCATTAGTCAAAAACATAATGTTGGTCTGGATTATGAGTGAGGATTGTGGTAGAAGCGTCGTCGTTTACAAAACGTAAAGAGAAAAGGATATGTGCACAAGATTTACTCCGAAAAGAAAATTTTCAGAACAAAATCCAAGTTTGGTAAAACGCTGAAGAGGTTGAAATGAAAATTAATTTTCAATTTACAGGATTCATATGAAAAATCATATTCCGCTGGATTAAATAAATAAACTAGTATTATTCAAAATAAGTAATACTGCTCTTAACATATGAATAAAGTGGTTCACGGTTTAATGGATCAGCTTAAAGAGTGTATTAAACACCAAAGGTCACAGTAAGTATAATCGAAGCCGGCGTAAATGAGGGTGCTCTCATTTGGGTTTTCGTATAATTAAAAGCCCTTGTTTTAGTATGACGCCTGTATCTTTCTTCGCCTTATGCAAATAGAATTTAATTAAGTGCATAACCGACGCTGTTCGCCTGTTTTTAAATTCTCACTGGACACCCAAAATTAAGTGACTTGCTTGAGTCGCTCCATTCTGCGTTATCAATTCCGGTTTCCTAATGAATTCCATTCCAACCACTCATAACTGAAGGAGCCTATTAAAACTGAAATATTAATAGCCAACCGTCTTTTAATTCGGCAGTGTCCTGTAAGAATTATAGGCGAAGCTTTCAATGAGTTTATTACTGATTGGATATTTAATTAGAATTTCAATCTAAATATAATCTTCTTATCTTTAAATTAGATTTCTTAGAATTGCCTGTTCTGCTGAGCGTTATTTATATACGTTCGGGACTTTAGTAAAACTGCAATTGCGTTCCTCCAACCAAATCGGTCACCTGACTTAAATAATTTCCTTTGTCATAAAACTTCAAGGTTAGCGGGATTTTGGTAATATATAGAACATGGCATACAACTTAAAAGATGACTACACGACTAAACTTTAGCTTACCCATTTCTTCTTGTTTAAATCCATTTAGCTGTCTTTAGAATAAAGTCGGTGTCATTGCATTCAATTGTGATTGGAAAAACACACAAAACTTATAAAATCCAGAAGCCAGCATGTTGTCCCAAGCAAACTTAAAAACATTTAGTCGTTTCATTTATATAAACACACGATTGTACTTAATCCCAAGCACTTGGAACCCAGGCACTCGTCAATTCAAAGAACTAGAACGTCGTCCCATAATTGAGTATTGCTTGGTGGTTTTCGACATCATTTTTCGGAGTTGGATTAATTTTGCCTACGGATACATGACTTTTACGAGGTTAGAAGTCCCATCTTCAACAGTGAAAGCATTAATGCCGATTATGTATCTTTGTGCCGTTAACTGGTGTGCTGTCATTCGATTTGTCTCCCATTCTCAACGGCTTGCAATTGAGCAATTCATAAACAATTTTTACAAAATGAATGACTACTTGATCCATTACTTACATATTAATGTGAAGCTTCTACCTAGGCAACGGCTCTTGGCTATAATGATGCTAAGTATGGACATGACGAGTGTCATATGCACACTTGTCCCGGCATTCATTTGGAGTCAAAACTACTTGGAAGTAAATGCCTACATTTACTTTTTTGGAATGAATCCAGGGACATACGTGTACAGTGCGTTTACATTTATTTGGATATTTTGGAATTGGAGAACATTTGTGTACTTTGTTACACTCAACTTTCTCTACCTCATCAGTACTTGTCTTTGGCTTGGACACATCTTGTAAGACCCCCACAAATATGTCAATTCTGGTATTAATTTTATGATTGTATTTCATTTAGGAAGACATTCGAAGAGGAAAAATTAGGCTTCGCTGAAGCAATCCACCTTTACCGTTGTCTTAGATATGTAAATCTTCTTTATAGCAGGGCCTTCTCCAGTTTCTTTTTACCAATGGCAATGGCACTCGCACAAATCACAATCGTCACACTCACGGCATTCACTCTTCTATTTTATGATAAAATTGGATTTCTCAATGCATATGTCGCATGGACAATTATAATATGCAATATATTTATCATCACACTCCTCACAAAGGCATCAAGTGTTTTAACCACAGCTGCTGCTCAGATACTGGAACTATTGAAGAAGAAAAATGAGTTTGAATCAGTGCACGATCGAAAAGTATTTCTGGATCCAATACGGGAGATACGGATTTATATTGGGAACTTTTATTTTGTTGACCCAGGGACCCTACTGAATACTTTCGATGTAGTTCTTTCTAATTTAATTAGCATGTTACTCTCATTTCGTTGAATTTCTTCATTTCCAGCATGCCATTAGATGTGCACTAGTCTGGCGTTAGCTTCAATTTGTTGAAGTCAATAATTTAAATAAGACTGTACCATGTAAAGGTTTGTTGCATGGATTCGGATTCGACTCGGGATCAATCGCGTTGATGCTGAGTTTCTGGTCTGGAGTTAATTTGAATTGTAACGTTAAAATGTATGAAAGTGTATGGTTGGGGCGCGGGCGGGGCGGTGTCCATGGGTTCGTTTTCTGCCGTCAATAATTATGTTACTTTTTCTGTGGTAAATGATTCTGAGGGAACCGAGGGAACTCATCTCCAAACAGCCAAGTTAAGACTCTGGTTAGGTTAGGTTTAATTCATCCCAGCAAAACGAATCAAAATGTCGTCTTTCGCGTGTAATTACGCACATAGCTCCTGCTGTTTAAAATTCTCAAAAATCCTCAAGTCATTAAATGTAAAGCATGCAAAGTATAATAACAATGTTAATAAGTCTACAACAAAACTTTTATATTAGATCTATTGCCCAAGACAGCAAAACTTTTATATAAGATCTATTTTGCCTAAGGAAAATGTCAAATAACCTGATTAATTGATTGATTAATGAATGAGTTGATACGTCTCAAATGGGTTCATATCATAGTTAATCATAATTGCTGGTTCATTTCATTATTAAAAAAGAAACTGAATAGTCATCCTCGCGCGTTTCTAACTTGCGATTTAGACAAATTCGGCTACAGTACCTTTCGTTTACAGTACAGCCGATTATCTAATCCAGCCACCAGCCTCCTGGGTGTATTTTGGTATGAGGTCGAATACCATGTTCCCAGTAAGTCGTACCTTTCGTAAACAATTAAAGTAATCCTGTCTGCTTATAAGTTATGTTCCCCTATTCAACCTATAATTAATTTGCTACCTTGATGTTGATGACCGGGTCATTGGTTTTGGAGTTTATGATATTGCCCATTGACAGCCCACCTCTACGGACCAGCGCCTGCGCCGGTGTTGGAGAGATGAGAGAAAGTTTCATCTTCGTAAAGTAGCGGAGAAGCGTGGGTTTTTTTCGGTAAACTCTCTCTCCAAATTTGAAAAATAAAAGCGCGGAATAAAGTGAAAACCAAAACCAAATTATTTAAATTTACTCCTTGCGTGCACTTGTATTTTGTAAAGAAAAGAATGTCCGGAAACCATAAAAAGAAAAGCAAGAAGGCCAAGAAGGAAGCTTCTTGGAAAGAAGATGAGGAATACGTCGTGGAGCGGATTTTGAAGAAAAGGATGGAGAGCGGAGAACCGCAATACTACGTCAAATGGAAGGACCGGCCTCAGTAAGTACTTAAATCATCATAAGAATCTCAATTTAGAAACTGGTTCAGCAAGGCGTTATTGTTCTTATTTAGCTCATCCAACACATGGGAACCCGTGTCAAAATTTTCTGGCTCCGAAATACTTGAAGAGTTTGAACGTTCACGAAACCTAGCCAATAGTTCGGGACTTGCCAAGAAGAAGACAAAATTAGACGTGAAGAAGGACTCGGACGAGAGTCCATCCGCCTATGACACGGACGAGAGTTCATCCGTCTATGACTCGGACGTGGAAACTGTCGGATCTGTGCCAGGGACAAACTTCATTGTAAGTTTGTATTAAAAATAAAGGCGACCTACGATCGCTGAAGCTGAAGTCTGGTATTCTTGTAACTAACTTAAGTGTGTCTATGAAACGGAAATATGGATATGTTCATATTTTGCAGGATGATGATGTTTTGGAAGAGTGCCCATTAGATCGAGATCCAGAGGAAGTCTTGGGCGTGGTTCCAATCAATAAGATTATTACCTACCTTGTCAAGTGGAAGCCCAAGACTGGGACTGGTGGAGCTGCAGTGGAACCAGACTTGAATCTCGTCAGAAGTGATGCCTTTAAGTACATTCACCCTGAAGTTGTCATAAATTTCTACGAGAAGCACATCGGCTGGACCAAAGATGACAGGGCCAAGATTGACATCGCCAAGGATTCCATGATGGAGTTGGACAAAGCCCAAGCAATGATACCAGACCCCTCTGTTTTTCCGCAAAGTGTCCCACGGGTCGAGAATGAGGAGGGTGAGCGAAGTGCGGCAGATGTTTCTTCCAGTAGCGAACAATCAGAGCGTGACTCTGACGAAGACGATCCACTTGCTATGGAAGTGGACCCCACCATACAGAAATAAACTTTGCAAACATCTGATTAAATATCTGAGTAAATAGTTGGATTTTATTCAAGTTCTTCAATTCATTTTCTCGAATCATTTATTTAGTGTATTTTAATCCGGAGCAGATTACAAATTATACGAAACTGTAAAACTTTCCGTCTACCTTCTCTACATAGCCACGGCGGAGTAAAAGTGGTACTGCTCTTTTCAAGTCCATTCTGATCGCTGATTCCTCATTACACGTCCCGCTGTTACGACGCGGTACTTGAGCTCACGTAATATTATTATGATACACTTTCCAAAAATGCACAATGCAGCACTCTGGAAATGGCAATGAGTTGAAATCTCAGCTGCTCATTCCATCCTATCCTTATCCTGGACTGTCCTGCTGGTTCGACGCAAAGACTCATATACGTCTCCGCTCATCCCTCTTTCGCAGCAAACCAAAAAGTTCCCACGCTCTTCTTTAGATAAAATCGTTTCCACGGTTGGTTGTTGGCGATTGGAATTGGATTACTCCAGCAGATATTCCACAAATCACAACCAATCTAATCTAGAAAAAAATTCATGCGATGCATACAATACTAACTCAATTTCAATTAGCCTCAAGGTCAAATCGGTCAAACTCGACAATAATTGGAATTAGTCAGAGACTGAGGGCAAATGCTAGAGATACTGAAGAATCTCGAAAGCAACCTCGATTAGTAAATGATGGACAAACTAGGTAGGAGGAATATTATAAATTAACTTGTATTGCTTGAGTATAAAAATGCTGCAAATTAATAGTAAGTACGTAATTCGTCATTACACTCTCTGATTATGTTCGCCCTAACCCATAGCTGAAAATACAAATAGTAATTATAATAAGGAGTGCACAAGCACAACAAAGCACAACCAATCAGAAATTACATCCAGGACTTATTTATTACTGTGCAGAGGGCTACCAAAGCCTTCCTTGGCTTGGCTCGGATCTGCTAGGATTAGGATTAGAATTTCCGTTGAGACCCGTCCGTTCACGGAGTCCCGTCCCATCCCTTCAAAAATTAAGGAATTGAATCCCCATAGGTTCAAATACTTCTACTCATGACTCATCCAATTTTCAATTTTAATTTAATTTCAAGAATTTAACCATATTGAGCTGCTTGGACCTTTTCACTTTGAGTCTGATCCAGTTCCCTTGTCAAGCGCTGGATTTCGAGCGTCATATCTTCTGCGGACATGGTTGTGGGCTTGAAGTGATGGTGTAACTGATTTACTGCTTTACGCTTGGAAGGAATGGGTGGAAGAAAGACCGTGACCGGAAGAGCGACGTCATCGGCTTCAGGTCAAAATTCAGTTAATCAAAATAATGTGAGTATAACCTAACCTGCGTGTTTTGAATTACGTGCTTATCACTAATCGAGCTGATTCGCGTTTTATGGAATCAACTTCAATTTAATCTAATCTAATCAAATCGGTTGCTCGTTCTGTGGTTTTGATTCTTGCTATTCACTTTCACTGATTGAGTTCTCTCACTCACTCACGCTTAATAAGCAATCAAGCGCCAGAGCTCAAATGTTGATGAAGACTGAAATTCGTTTGTCAATTTATTCGATTTGAAGTTGGTCCAGGATGGGAAACTCCACGTTCATTGCAGAAAGGAGATGAATTTTAAATGAATCTTAACTTGGACGCTTCTGTTTGAGGGATTTATAGATTTTTAATTTCGGAAGGCAATCTATCGTATTCGTAGCAAGAAAAGAGATTAAAAAGTTGAATATTGTAAACGCTTATCCAATATCCTTCTGCTGCTAAATATATAGTAAGAAAACAATTCAATTGAATTTAATGAAAGATTATGAGATCCAACGTGGAATACTCGGAACTTCTACGGAAACCCAGAATCCTTGGAAATCTTAATTTCCCTCAGTCGGTTGAATAAAATCGACGCTCCGAATTTAATGGATTCATTATCCTACAAAAAAAAAATTCAAATCCCAAAAAAATACAACAATACCGTAAGGTTATTGAGGAAAACTTACGTCAAATCGAATAGTTGACATGGTTGGATGTTGATACCTATTCATAAATGTCTTCAATTGTGCGGGTGGGAAAAGCATTTCTGTAGTCGACGTCATCTAAAGAGGATTAAAAAACGAATATGTTTTGTGTAATAACCACGATAGGTAGACCAAATTGTAATTTTTTTTTTTTCAAAAAGTAATTCTCACTTTAGCTAGACATATCTCAACATGGCGCTTCGAATGAAGCAGGGCGTGTATCCGCGCAAATTCTAGTTCAGCTCGGTCAAAGCAACTTGGGTCATCCGGGTTGAGCATGAGGAAAACGTAGTCGATTCTTTTCGTTTTTAGCTCGGGTATGTCATCCTCATCAGCCATGGTGAGAACCTCGACAACTTCGACGTCAATCACTGGTAAGCCACAACTCGCCGCAAGATTTGCCTCTGAATCCACCTTTGTATAAAAGGCTTGGGAAAATATACCCTTCGTTTTGCTTTCACCGACAATCTAACAACATATTAAAATGATTTTAGTTTTTGTGTAACCTAAACTAACTTTTGAATAGATGATACACACACTATAAAAACATATACCAATGAATGAAGAAAACTTACTAAAAGTTGTACCACATTTGCTTTATTTTGGCCTGGCAAGGACAACTCAAGATTAGGAGATATCGGAGAGCCCATGATAGGTGTAATGATGATGTGAGCTTCAACCTTTCGAAATTGTAAATGATTTAATATGGGGAGGCAGTTAAATTGAATGCTCGGTCAGGTGAGTAAAATGGAATGAAGAAATTCTCAAATAAATTAATTACAATTGACAACAGATAATAGAAGCATAAATCTCCCGCCAAGGTTTCCCCCCTAAACTTTGAGAAGAATCGGAAAGTTCCATCCCATCTCCTCTCCGCCCATCGTAAAAGTTATCATCATCTCGGCCCGAACTCGCAGTTCATTCACTCCATCACCATCAGTTCAGTCAGTCGTACACATGCTCGCTTCTTCGGTTTACATTAAAAAGTCAGTGAGTCAGTCAATCGGTCATTTGAATTGGTTTGGTTTGTACCCAGTTTTACTAACATACGTTCTTCAGGTAAATAAGAATTACAACCCCTCAGGGTTTTCATTTTTTCACCTTGAATCATTTCCGATTATTATTCATTTGAAATTGGGATCACATCAGGAACAGAGTTTCCGACTCTGTGAATAAGAGAGCTCTAGTGAAGTTTAAGTTGATTTTTCGTCTTTTACTCCTTGAATCGCCATCTGAAAAACGTCCATTTACCATTATATTTATTAGAAAAAGTAACATATGTCTCCGAAAAGGCATAAGGCAAATTCTTATGGACTGATAATTTTTATCACTAATTTCCCAATCTCTTGTTTTTCAGCTATGAATAGCTCATTCCGAAAAGTCCTTGATAGCAGCTCTTCAGATTCGGATGCTTATGACGGGACTGGAATAGGGAGTAAGATGAGTACCTGTAGCTCGGTGTCGTCTGTGTCTCGATTTCGTCAACGACTCAAAGCGATCCAGTTGGGGATGACGACGACGGCAACGACTACCCCGTCCAATTCAATGGGCTCAATTCGAAGTGAGAAATCGCAAGAATTTTCGGTGGTGAGCGAGGCCGACTTTGAAAAGGAACCTGACGGACTAGTTCCAGTGCGAGGAGTCCGCCAAGTAAAAGCAGAACGAGACGTGGATGATGATCTCTGCAGAGCCCGAGAAGCGACGGAACAAAGAAAAAGCAACTTGGAAGCCGTCAAGCGTCACGTCAAAGATTCAAAGGCGGTTGGACTGCGGGAGTTTGAAGTGGAGGAGAAAAGCTTCGAGCAACTCTATGCTGAGAAGGTGAAATCACTGGAGACCGCACGCCAAACCCTCAAGGGACAAGAGAGAGCCGTGTTGGATAATCTGGAACTGGATGGTAATGCACATGAGGAGCAGTCGAACAAATGGGACATCGAACGAGAAACTCAGATCCTGCAACTGACTGAAAGTTTCGAACTGGTCAAGACGCAAAGACTTTCAGACATCCATGAAGCATACGCGAAGAAGCAGGATAAAGACGAGAGGATTGAAGGACTGGAAGACGAGCTTCGACTTAGGAATGCTGAAGTTGATCGAGTGGTCAAGTCCCTTCATGAAGGCAACGCAGCGTTTGAAAAGAGGAAGGCGGCTCTGTTGGCTGAGAAACAAAAGCAGAAGAAAGCCATGGAGGAGTACGAGCGGCGGCAATTTTGCGAGTCGCAGAAGAGAAAGAAGCGCACTATCTTGTTGGACAAAACTTTCCAGCAAGCTGGTGAGGGAATGGAAGGATTCTATGCCGCATATATTAGTCAAGAGCAATCTCGGTAAGGCGCCAGCCAACCACCATCAAACACAAAGATCACTCGAATATACGTTGTAAGTTTAACATAAGTATAAGTACTCTTCTTTTCTTATCTTCAAACGCTCATGTCTTTAGTTGAACTCTATTAATTTTTGCAGTATTGGGTGAGTCCCTCAGCAGATGCTAATCATTCCTGTTTTCCTGGTCCACACCACACAGGCCTCCACCAGTCAACTCTCAAAGGAAGCCCACCAATCGTTATCTTGTTTCACATTAATTTCACTAAACCACTCAATGCTAAGTTAAAGAACGTATTTTTACTTTGTAATTTATATAAAAGTTTACCAGTAAAGTACCCATGAGGCTTTCTGTATCATTAAAATACATAACTGAAGGAGAGGACGAGGGATGCAAATGTTGTGATAGGAAGATCAATATGCCTGATAGGATCTATTATGATATTTAGGTATGATAATTCATCTTATCAGGAATTGCACTTTTTCTGGCATGATCGCGATACGCATAAATCTCAATTTCCACGTTTTTGTTCTGGATTCATTGAAGTTTAGGCACATGAAGATGAGAGCCTACGTTTTTAATTTCAATTGATTTACGAAGCACAATTTGTTTTTGTTTTTCCCTGTAGTAGCCTATAACATTCACATGCAGAAACTTACAAAAAAACTACATGGGCAGTATATATTTTTCTTCATTTCCAAACTCCATGGAGTGCGTAGTTAAGTTAACCCAATTTATGCATCTTCTTCCTGTGGTAGTAAAACTAGGGTTTAGAATCATTTTGCTTTTCCTTAATTACAACTACATGCAACAACACCAACGCCCTCATTCCCTCCGCTTGATTCCAAAAGTCACAATTTTGAACGGAATTCAGTTTTAGTTGATGAGGAAAGAAAAATTAGTGAACAAATGGATTTATAAGTAGGAAACGAGAGAGAGAGAGAAAGAGAGTTCGCAGTGTAAAGTGTAGTGTAAGTCGTATTCGTAGTAGTATAAATAATACTTATAATGTAAACGTTACACAATTCAATTTCAGTTTCTGCTAATTCTCCAACCCGAAACTGGAAAAGTCAATAGTTCATTCAACACTTTTTGTTTCCGCCGTTGTACAAGAGGCCAACAGCGTCGACATCATAATCGAACAGAAAAATTCTTGGGTTTGGATTTTGGAAGTCTCCCCAACAAAGTCAGAGCATAGCAGGTATAATATAGGCAATAGAAATAGGAAATGACCATACAAAGGAACTTAATTGGTAGGAAAATACGAAGCGTCTTCATCGACTCCGATGATTTTTAATCACCACGAGTGGTGACAGTGACACACACACACACACCGCTTCTTCGATTCCTGAATTCAGGATTCAAGGGAGGTTCCCTTTGCTCATAGGAAAGGTTCAGAGAGAATCCTCTTGAAATTAAGGGTTGTCCGCCACAACAGAATCTTTGTGCTGCTCACCACTTGTTCTGCTCTTGAGCTCCCCCTTATTTGTACAATTCTTATCCCTCATGCTGATGACATTCTCATACTCCGCTTCGTGGTGATGGGGGTGTCCATTGGAAGGTTTCGTTTCTGAATCTCTCCTTGTTGGATTTGGGACAACATTCACGTACACCTCATCTTCACTCTCCGCATTCTCAGGTACTAAAGTTAAGGTAGAAGCTTGCATTAGAAACTCTTCAGACTCTGATTCAGAATGTTGATCCAAGTTTTTCTTCTCTGGTCCATCGCAGGAATCCAACCCGTCTAGTGCGTCAGCATATTCCTAAAGAAAGGGAACAAACAAAAATAACATTTTGTCAACTCTTGACTCAGGGCTCTATTGGAAGGAAAGTTGATGAGAAAGAGAAAGGAATTACAAAAGGTAAGATTTGCGAGTGCCAACAAAAAAGAAAGAGAAAAGGATCAAGAATACTCACTTCTGTTGCCAAATCGCATGCGAGGTCAGAATAATGACTTTGGACCGAGGGAGAGGACACAGACTCAAATGAGTCTATAAGTTGAGGAGGAACAGTATGGGGATCATTCCTGGAACTACAACTGGAAGTAGCTGAAAATTGCGGCTTCGAGGGTGTTATCAGCATCTCCAATAATTCTTTAGAGGGAAAGAAACAAAACGAAAAAAAAAGGTTAATCCATGCAATTGCAATCATTCAATTGTTGCAATTTAGTTCATCTATTCTACTTGTATAACTGAATAACTTGGACTAAAACTGTGCAACACAAACACAAAAACCATGATGCAAGACTGAGTTCTCGCTCCCCTTGCATCCCACTACACAAGTAAACTCAAAGCAATTAGATTCAAGTTAGAACTTACACTGCTCACAAAACAAGTCCAAATGAGTCAGTTAGAAAAAAAAACATTAGTTGTTGTTTAGCCAGTTTTATATGCATATTCAACTCAAATACGATTCATGAAACTAAACTTTAGTCTTAACCGCACATATTCTAGAGCAACAGAAAGTGGAGTAAGCTTGAAGCATTTTTTAACAATTTTTACCTTCGTCATCGTGATGATCGGATGACGGGGAGGAGTGGGATGCAAAACTGGTGGGGCGAGTGGGCTGTGGAGAGACAAGTGTAGGGCTACGGCTGACCACTGAAGCGTCATCACCTGTCCCTGTGGACTTTTTAGGCCTGCTGGAACTCTTCTGAAGTCTTTCATGGTAACCATGGTTTTGTTCACGGAGTCGATGGAGCTCTTGTCTTCTGGCTTCCAATTCCTCATCCTTTCTACTGATTTCACCCTGGATAAAATTCAACATGACAAAACAAAACAGAAAGAAATCAGCCGTGCAATTCTCCATTTGTATTAAAGAACTTCTACGTACGAATAAATGATTGAGAAGGGTTGTCAGAGACGCTGCAATGGTGGACTGCTCCTGCGCAACTCCCAAACTCTCTACGCTGATACTTTGCTCCGATATAGTTTTCCTCAGTTTATCCACTACGAAAAAGAACGAAGAGGATTATTATTCCAAAGTAGAGCATAATTATAAGATAACTTGAAGTGTATTAGAGACGTATAAAAGGAAATAATGAAATGAATGATTCACCTTGTTGCATGCAGGCTACAACGAGCTCCTTGGAATCTTTGGCAGAGATCCCATTCCCACTCCGTTGCTCCTCTTCAGCCAAGCCGGAGGGGGGTGAAGATGTCGTCAGAGGAATGTGAAGCATCTGGGAAACTAAACTCATTTTGTCTCCAAGGGCTTTGCTTATGGATATATCCAGTCTCCTTAGTTCTTCTGTAATTTAGAGAATGGTAGAGAAAATAACAGGTTAGAAACCAGACTTTTTTTCTTTGGAAAATAACTAAACTACTACTAACTTTTCCTCTACCGCTCAAGGAATTAATTAATTTGTACCATGTGCAGAAATGACAGGCTGTGCAAATTGAACGTCCCTAGACGTGACCACCACCTCAGTTGGCTCAATCAGCGGAGAAGTTTCAGTCACCCGTAAGAATTCTCCCATTTTCCGATTTGGAACTGGTGACGGAGAAGCATGTCGGCTCTGCTCATTATTCCCAATTCCCAATTTTTCGTTCCCTATAGCCATACCAAAATAAAGCACCCAATTAAAGTCACCCCAAAAGCATCCCCTCCCTTCAATCATTCTTCATCAATAAAGCTTTCAGAGTTTAGTGCCTGCTTGGGTCCAGTTTGACCTTTTGGCTCTCTGGTTCACCTGCTCCTAAGAAAAGCAAGTTAAAACAAATCTGTGCAGCCTCAAAGCAGTGAAAATGGCACCACGTCCTCGTCTTCCCTCTTTGTTAAAAATCCAGCGTCCACTCCCAAGCCACTATCACCACCA
>Ga0194135_10000961_pt1 | contig 16759 bp, 12 predicted proteins | sample LitLau_LLRF_2013_FD_134024 | JGI IMG/M metagenome (GOLD analysis project Ga0194135, IMG submission 134024) | Freshwater sediment microbial communities in response to fracking from North America - Little Laurel Run_MetaG_LLRF_2013 (version 2) | ecosystem: Environmental > Aquatic > Freshwater >...
CAGCTTACGTGGTCTGGACTATAGCACACAATTAGTATTCTAGTTAATCAGTTAATTAATTGATTAATCGTTACCCCTGTGTCGTTACCCGAATTTAAGGCGTAATTGTGCCCCGGTTTATTTACTCAAACAAAATACCAAAATGTAAACACACACAGTAAATATTTAATGTAAGCTAATATATACTTAAATCATTTAGAAAACAAACTATATCATATTTCATAGGCTTAAATCTTAAATTAAGTAGGCTTAATTAATTGCTTAATTATATTGTTCTGATGATTATCTTCTGAAACAAGGAACTTTCGTATATATAGTATTATAAGGAAGGAGGAGTTTATTCATCCGGGATTTATTCTTGGCTTCTACTAATCCTAAGTAGTTTGCAATTTGTTTGCATAGGTTTCTGCTTTCTTCAATTCAATACTCATACTCGTGTCTTTATAATTGACTTTATTTAGATTTAATTATGTATACAGTCAAAGCAGTTTACATGTATGCTGCTTGCATATTAAACTACACAGTTTAGTTGGTTAAGTTTAATACACACTGGGATAGGACACAACGGGATTAAATATTCGTAATTGTTGGCATATTCATAATATTCTTATTGCTTTCAGACGGAATTTTTTTCTGACGTAGTGAAAGATTCGTGTTCAGGCCTTTTAGGTTGAAATACAGAGTATAATTAGACTTTTTATATTCTTGGTACGGCTGGATTTAGAAAGTTTTTGCTTTTTATCTTTATTTTTCGTACACTAAAATGTGTGCTAGGTTCCTGAGCAAAGCTGGTTGAAGTACAGAGTCCATGCAGATTATCTAAAACTGCTATAACTGTACTGAGAATTTGACTTCACGCCTTTTTTCTAAATATGTGCGCTATTATAATAGATCGCAAGCTAAAGTACTAAATTGTTCTATTCAGTTGCTATTTACTATTAGCTTAATTTGGCTGGTTATAAATTGAAATTTTCGTCGGCTTGAGGTAGAGAGACACAGAGTTATCAATTGTTTGTCGATTCATCATCAGCACTTTAGAGTTTATCATTAGATTTATATTCCTCTAACATTAGAAAAATTGCACCATTCTACTCATTACGTGGCTTTTTGTCAGCCCTACAGTGGAAAGCACTTTATATAAATTCTTTTTTAAAAGTGTGTTTTTCTTCGTTTGGAATTGAATTAACAATTAGGCTCTTTCTTAAAGGAACAAAATACTGTTTCAGTGTTGAATTAACTTTGAAAAGTAGGACAAATCAAGAATATCGAATATAATAATATTGGAATACACACACAAGATTACTTAATTACTTATGTATAAGAATGTAAACGTAGTTTCAGCTTTCATAAAAATTCAGACTTTTACACTTAACACCCTCAATAATATACATATCATTTATCAGAAACTAAATCATGAATCGTGTGTTTAATAACAATGATCAGTCATTTCCAACTTAATAAATGCACTTTATATATCATCGTGTAATATGAACCATAAATGATCTAATAATAACCTTTTGGTTTTGCATGTGAAAATAAATATACTAACCAGAAAAAATTCAAAAATAATGATTAAAGTGGTTCTGTACAAATTATATAGACCCAAGCAGGAACAATTTTTTGCATATGAATATTTTGCATTCCCTTTTACTTCATATTGTGTTTCAAACACAAAAAACCTCATAACTCTATTGCCACGAAAAATCTTAAACCAAGTTCTTTAGATTATATTAAATTGATTCGTTTTTTCGAGAACACACCCTGCTTGCTCATAAATTGAAACTTACAGTTCATCATCATCAGTACTTATGTTGTATAGAATATTGCTTAAAGAGTGGAAAGAAGGTTGAAGAATTTTTGAAAAAGTTTCTCTTTCATTGTCGAACGTGAAAGACTGAAGAATTATTCTTGTAGGCCATGCGAGTACAAACTGTCTTTCTTGTTGCATAAGGCCAATAAGTATTCTTTAAAAAGAAAACCTACTGTTCGAGTAATATTTAAGTTTTTTGCATATTTTGCATAGAATGATTTGGTATTACTGGCATTCTTAACTTCACTCTTTAATTATTGGTCTGTCTACATAACTTGAAGTATTTGAGAAGCCTCAAAGGCCGTTCCAGGAAGGAGGATTACCGGACTGGAGACATGTCCAGCTTCTAGACAAACCATGTTCGGATATTCATCATCTCCAAAGTCAGCTAGTTCTTTCGCTCCCTCAGCCCAAGGGTTCCAGATAACGGTGTCTGGAAAGTTGTATTTCTGGACACGCATTTTTCTCCCTGACACAACGTTGGTAATTATGTGCTCTTGGGGGGTGTTCTGGTAAATACGGTCGGTCCACTCGCCAATTTGGACTACGTCTCTGCCCTCTTGGTAAACGGTAGAGTCTCTGGTCTAAAAAAGGAAATTTAGTTCATACAAATCTCCGAGAAAGTCTTCCAGTTTTGCATATAATCTTTGCTAGTAAAACACTTACTTTATCAATGAAAGTACACCCGTGCAAGCCAGTGATTTGACACCGTCTCACATCTGGACACTTGAAGTATGTGTGAAGTAGAAGGTTGAAACTGAAGGTGAGATCCTTACTAGGATTGTACACGCAGATGTTAAAGTGTAATTCTTTCTCTCGAAGAATCAACCTGGAAAATTGTCCAAAATATTATTATTTGTGTTGCAATGTACACACAGTGAATTATTACAGCCTCCTTGTCTTGCCTGTAAGTAAGTCTGAAGGGAAAGTTCCACATGGATCTCGAGAACTCACTGTCCTGTAGGGAAAAAATGGCTTCAACATCGCCGGAAGGAAGTCGCTCGGGGTTCTTTTCCAAATGCCACCGAGTTATTCTAGCGAATCCATGTTGAGGTCCATAATTCCACTGGCCAAATTGAGCTACACGCGACAAGCAATTCAAAGACCATCATTGTCATAAATCTCACTCACTCATGCAAATCTGCAAAAATCAAAAATCCGGTTTTATCTCACGAAAGACAAATGGAATTCCTCCTCGAATTGCTTTCTTTCCATCAAACTGAGCTTGCTTTGACACAAAAAGTTGCTCCTGATTGTTCACACGCCATGAGACTACAGTTGCACCTGAAATTCAATTTTAAAAAGTTAGCAGTGTTGATTTTATTGTTTAAAAAATTCATTTATGATTTGGATGATTTACCATGAAGGTTGATAGTACAAGTAGTGTTATTTCCTCGATCCAAAACCACTACTGAAGTTGGAGCAGCCATTCTGATGATGAGATTTCCAATAAATACTTTTTACACTTGGAATAAGTTTATAATTGGTAATAAATCGGCTCAAGACGTTCTTCTGATTCTTGAGTCTACAAATTCTTCTGGTAAAATGAGACCTATGTCGTGTAATACTTTTTATGTATATCTCCTATTGCTCAATTAATGAAGAAATCTCGGACTTTAAAACACCATCACACTCTTCTGATTGATTGCCAAAATTAATCTGTATATTAGTATGCTTATTAATACTTTGTATAATTTTCTCCACTGCAGCTGGTCCTTTTATAAATTGGTATTACATTAATAGATTATACTCGTGTGCTGGATTATATTGCTCTAATAACTCTAGCTCGAGAATATTGGTGGGTTTGTGTCTTAAGTTCAGTATCATTCAACATGCACCACATGAACTCACAGAGGCATAAATAATATTCGTATATCTGTTTTAATACTCACTATATATATTGCTCAGGCTGTATAATATTATAGTGCTGGTAATGGTCACACAGATAATCAAGGTTATTTGGGAAACCCACTGTGCCTGTCTTATGCGTGTATTATGTGTGTACGACTCAAACTTTGTCAGTCAAGTATAGTTATATTGCATTAACCATCAGAATTTTTCAATCTCAGAGAGTCCTTTCTATTTATCTCACTCTCAAGATTCTTTTCTAGTTGGCAGGAATAGCTGACAGGAAGACCTTTTAATAATAATCTACAGAGTACTTTTATATTTCTATAACAAGGTTGTTACTAAAATCACAGTAACATTGTTCTGTCTGCGATTGCTTCAAAGTCCAAATTGAACTGCACTTTTATGACTCTCCTCAGAGGCAGGACTGCTGCAGAACTCTCCTCGATCACATTCACTTTAGAATTGGATAGTTCGAATCATTCATCAATGCCATTTGAGAGTGTTTTATGTATATATGAAAGTCTTGGCAATGCCAAATCTTGAGTTCTTTTGCAGGTGCAGAAGTGCAGACTTTATATATATTGGTCTATCGATATTGATTGAATGAAATACCTCACGAGAGATACAATAATGTGTTATTAGATTATTAGGACTGGTCTCTCTCTTATTATCTTTCACGATATATCAATCTCTGTAGACTTTAACAAGCTGCTTGTGTCTTGTGCTCTTGAAAGGAGGAATATGATGAGTAACTTGAGATTGGAGGAGAGTTACTTTTAAAGAGAGCTGCTATATATGCAACTTTCCCGTTCATTTCTTGTAACTTTTACTTGTCGGTGCTGCCCTGAGAATGCACCAAAAAGGCTGAAAAGGACCATTAGTCTCAGTCAGACTGTCTACTGTACAAATGTATATATCTCGGTTGTCTCTCTCTCCCCTTCCTTCCTTCTAATAATCATTCCTATAAAGAGATTCCATTACATAATGTGGTCCCTACACTATTCCACTATGTGAGAACCTCTTTCTGGAGTGGTGGTGGTGGACTTACTTAAGCGAAAAAAATTAAGGGGCGAAGATTTTCGTCCCTACTTCTTCTTCGTTCGTTTTGTGTGTCTATCTCTGTAGTCTCAGATTCAAAGACTGGAGAAGTGAGTGTGTCTTCATTGTTCATGTATGCATCTCGCTTTCCATTCGGGAGAGTCTTCTTCTTCCTCCAGCCGACGACGACGACCATCAACGATGATACATCATCGAGATAACGCTTTGCTCCCCATGAGAAATGCAAAAAATAGAAAAGCTCCATTTTGTCTCATCTTTGGCTGCATGATGGTGATGTGTGTGGAGATTCTCTACGAGATACAATCACCGCTTCATCAAAAACACTGTATGGACAGTTTAATGGATGTGTCCTCATTATCTGTTCATCTACCTGCGATGTGATGCCAGTGAATTATGAGCTGGGAATTCCCATGTATAAAGACAATCAAATTGTCTAGGGTGTTTTTGGGTTTCGGTCTGAAAGCTGAGATGAACCAGCACTTTGTTCTAAGTTGATGTGGTACATGTGTCTTAACACTGAAACGAGTAATTTGTGGAACTGATTTCTTTCTCAGTTTTTAGACACAGATATTGTGGTGTATATTTGAAAGGTACATGATTTTAGGAAGGAAACATGAGTCATACAAATTAATCGGTGAGGCAAAATGGTAATGGACATTTATTTCAGATCATTTATTCGAATGATTGTTCTGACGCAGACAATTCACGTCAAAATATTCCAATAAAAGAATTAGAACGCGATGGAGAAGGATTATTGTAAGTCTTACGCCATTGATTACGCATTGCTGGGCAGTTGGACCTTGCTAGACGTACTATATAGAGACATATACCGTAGTGGAAAATAGAGATGAAAAAACTGGTAGCTTCCGGAATATTAAAGACATGCTGGAGGAAACAACAAGCTTAGGAAGTGTCGAATTTAAAGTGAGATAAGAATCGAAAATTACCATGTGGCCTGATACATCCTCGCTCTATTTGGTTCCATTTTAGCATGCAAGGGATACAGCATAGTCTTTTTGTAATCCTTTTGATTACTTTTTTTTATTTCATTTACTACATCGAATTGCATGAATTTAAAATCCACCCAAGAATGTACGAATCAAAAAGAATAGTAAAAGTGTAAAATTGATCTAGGTTGATCTGAGAAATCTTGTTGGTCTCCTAAATAGCGTCATGAATCATTCGAAGAGAAGGAACGGTTTTGTTGATAGAGAGTCAGTGTAATAAAGTGCGAGTCTGAAAACTTGTTCTTGGATTCTTCCGGAGAGGACCGTAGAATCGTTGTCGGAAAGCCCTCCTTCAACATTTGTGGCCTCCTCCTACTCTGAACACGCAATGGAATAATTGACCATGGATGCCAGCGTTATTCTATCCACCGTAGAGAAGGGGTTGAGACAATCTCTCACAGCAATCCTACTCTTAGATATCGTCCATTTAAGACAGAGGCGAAGAAGGGGTTGCTGTTGAGGTTGACTCTTTTGGTGACCATAAAATCGGCATCATTCCACTTTACCGTCGACCAAGATCTCCCAACAAAGTATAGGGCACTTACAAGAACAGAAGATCTGCTCCTCTGTATTATAGAAACCCCCTTTCGTGGAGCTGTTCAATTGTAAGTGCAGCTTAGAATAAGTTTTATAGAGGAACTTTTAAAGTCATGAACTATTAGAAAGACTCCTAGTATTCATATACGATTCGTATATACACTTGGTTCATTCCACTTCATCTCTCCCTCAGAGATATTTTGCTTATTGGGGGAGTCATTTTATAATACACACACATACAAGTACAAGTGGTCGTAGTAGTATTGGGAATATATTGTTGTATTGATGTTCGTCTACAAAACCGTAGATAAAAGAACTAATGTGGAGAAAGGTATTTTATTATCATAACTTCCGTGGGAATAAAAACCATCTTGTTCGGTAGCTTCATTAAATCATTAAATAGCTTTTGTGTGTGTGTGTGCAAGTTCCATTGGGGGGTACTAAGGATCTATTAAGGTGACTTAATATTTAATAGACTATTGAGGCTGAGGCAGCATCTTCGTGCTTAATCTTACTTTGCGTCATATCGTGTGTTGTAATCTGAGACTCTGCTAATGCTGAGTATGTACTTAATGTGAGAGAGACAGAGAGGAGTTTAAAAGTTAATGTAGAGTATGAGCATCATCATTAAAAGTACGGTGCATATTATAGAAACGATACTGCAGCATTTATCTCCAGCAGACGAATGATTAACTTGGAGTTTTCCTCAAACTGATGGCAACCGCAGCTGCACACGATAGTTCAGGTGAGTTAATTACTGCAATTGCTCCCACTAAAGAATAATAGGAAATATAGGATAATAAAGTGCGTTTTATTTCCCTACAATTACACAAGTGCATTAGGCGTTAGTTGGAGAGAGTCGTTTGCTAAAGAATTCATTTTGTTCCTAATGGTTCTTCATTTTTTAAATGTCTTTATATTGCAGGTTTGGATCCGAAAACAGTTTATAAGCGGATAAGCAGCTTTGCGTAAGTTTAACTTGAATTACAAGATCAATTGATAGAGTTAATCTCTTTGTGTAATTAGAATAGGGTTAGAATCGTTGTACAATTGCTGAATGGGTGAAATCAGGAGTAGTGAACACGACTTAAGTGCGTGTACGCACTTTTGTGTGAACTTGTTGTGCAATATAGCAAATATGTGCAATGTTGTATAGTATAGAGAAGTTGTAGCAGTGACCTAAATAGTATTTGAGCCAAAAAACGAGACACTTTTCTATTCAATTTATCTATTCCAAGTTCCACGTGTGCATTGTTGTTTGTATTCTGTCTCAGCTTTTACTTTACTTTTCAAAGACACTCAGTGAAAAAGAGAAGGTCAGCTTTTTCGGAATAATCGATTTCGTAAAACGCAGACATTTTTACTCGTTGATTAAAACAGGTACGACGAAGACACCAATTCAAACTTAAGTGGAAATTCCTCTTCCAAGTACGCCAGAATGGACGACGAGAATATCCAAGATAAGGAGCGGTTTGCCAGGTATTACAAGACTTGAGAAGGTCTCCGTAACGCTTCGGCTTCGCTTCAGGCCCAAAAAATATTGTTTTTGTCGATGTTTTTTAACCTTTAATGCAGGGAGAATCACTGCGAGATCGAGCGTCGACGACGCAACAAGATGACCGCGTATATTACAGAACTCTCCGACATGGTTCCAACATGTTCTGCCCTTGCGAGAAAGCCAGACAAACTAACGATCCTTCGAATGGCTGTGGCTCACATGAAGGCGCTACGTGGTAAGAGTCTAATTCAGTTTAGCACAGATAAGCACGACGTATTTATAAACTTTTGGAGAGCACTCTCTTTTTTGTGGAAATGTGTATTTTACTGATGATGGGGCAGGAGCAGGTAACCAGGCACCTGACGGCACCTACAAGCCGTCCTTCCTTACCGACCAGGAACTGAAGCATCTCATCCTCGAGGCTGCTGACGGATTCCTCTTTGTCGTGGGCTGTGACACGGGACGCATCATCTATGCTTCGGATTCAGTGACTCCAGTCCTTAATCAAGCTCAGACCGATTGGTTTGGATCGTGTATCTTTGACCATCTCCATCCTGAAGATGTTGAGAAGGTGAGGGAGCAGCTGAGCACTCAGGAACCGCAGAATACGGGGAGGATTTTGGATCTCAAGACGGGAACTGTTAAGAAGGAAGGCCATCAATGTAAGTGCCGCCATATTTGATATTTGTTAATAATTAATTGATTCGGTTACAAAAAGGATGAGGTTGATTTAACGTTTTATTTTGACTTGCAGCGTCAATGAGACTTTGCATGGGATCGAGACGAGGTTTCATCTGCCGAATGAAAGTTGGGAATGTCCACCATGAATCAATGACAGCTGGTCACTTGAATAGATTGAGGAGACGGAATACTTTGGGCCCTTCGAGAGATGGACTTAACTACGCTGTAATTCATTGCACGGGATATATCAAGAACTGGCCTCCCTCCGGAGTCAGCATGGGTGGGGACAGAGGCGATGAAACCGACGCCCATTCTTCGTCGCATTGCTGCCTCGTCGCCATTGGAAGACTCCAAGTTACCTCTGCGCCAAATACGTCGGATATGTCGAGTTCCCAATCTGCAGCGGAGTTTATCACGAGACATTCCATTGATGGGAAGTTCACTTTTGTGGACCAGAGGGTCATGGGGCTCCTGGGCTACACTCCCCAAGAATTGCTGGGCAAGTGTTGCTTCGACTTTTTCCACCCGGAAGATCAGACGCACATGAAGGAGAGTTTTGAACAAGGTACGGAACAATAATTAAAAGAGGAATTGATTTTGTAAATATTGCAGCATGTTTAGAGTTTAGATTTCATGACGCGCGTGCTGGATTTTAAAGAGATTGGTCTTGTAATCGCAAGCTGTGTTTGCTATTCGGAGGGTTGTGTTAGTTTAAGGGTTCGTATGGGCGATAGTTTTTTAAAGGGAGCTGTTTCTTGTCATGCAGCCAAGTGTCATTTCGTGCAGATGAAGTTCCATGCAAGTCTCATGTCTTTTTACACTCTTCAATTGGGGTTCTACCTCCACTGAACAGTTTTACTTTTATCGAGTTTCTCTATATATTACAACTTATGACTTCTGACACTAATTGGTGTTGCACGGTGTAGAATTTTCTAAACACGAACCGATTCATCAGTTAATAGCGTGCAAACAACGGGAGTGGAGCGAATATGATTTCCCTGATAGATTTACAGATTTTATTTCCAGAAGTTCATTTCCCCGAATCTCACATTTTTATGTTATGGCTTCAGGTTTACGGACAGCTTGCAGTATATTATGAAGTGATCGCTAAGCTAATAACCTACAACAGAAGTGCTTACCAAAATTGGATTGTAATGAAATGATATTTTGAATTTGTGAATTTCAGTGCTGAAGCTGAAAGGTCAGGTGATGTCAGTGATGTATCGTTGTCGAGCGAAGAATCGAGAGTGGGTGTGGCTTCGGACATCCGCCTTTGCGTTTCTCAATCCATACACAGACGACGTGGAATACATTGTCTGCACCAACACGTCTGCAAAGTAAGCCTCATGCTCTTTTAATTGAATTTCTCTTTTTAGATGGGTCAATTTGATAAGGGAGTATCATTTGGACGTTGTTGGGAGCGTATTAAAAATAATCAAATGAGTCTGTACATAATAATAATCATAATAGTTAGATAGTTCCCTTAGAGGAATTTCCTTGCGTGTTTATCCCATCGCATGTTCGTCCGGCGTTTATGAAGACAAACAAGAAGTTCAGAGAGAGACCCTTTCATGCAAAGCAGAAAAAATACATTTTGTTTCCTAAAGTAGATATGACATGTAACAGCCGGCAGCAGCTTTTGATAGTAGCAGGGCCTGAGAGTATTTCTATTCATGATAAAAGGGTACAAAGCTAGGGTCTCTAGTGAAGGACCCGTAGCGAGTTCATTTGATGGTGGGGACATTAGTGTAATAATGGTGAGCTGGTGAGTGTGACAAGATCTTTATCAAGACCTGGGTCAGCAAGCTCTCTTTATGTGAATGACTTTAATGATCTCCCAAAAAGTACACACACAGATTTATATCTCTGATTACTTTGATGTCCACTCACCCTTTGAATTGAATGGAAGGGTCGAGAGTGCCTTGGTGTGTGATTCATCTGCCCTTCGAGAAACGGAATGCGAGATTTCGATTGTGACCATTGTAGACAGTATTAGATAGGGCAGTTGATAGATTGATTAGATAAAGAAATCATGTGGGGTTAGTTGAGATTATTATGCTTAAAATGAACATTTCTGTGTCTCAAAGGGCTCTCCATTCCCACGACGGAAGTTCAGGGGACAACAACAACCCTGGGGATCATACGGCATCGACGACCTCCGTCGGACCTCCAGCCTTTGGAGGAACTCAACCCGGTCTTGATTATTCTATGCAGCGTTCGCCTAGGGATGCTCTCTATCCTCCACACATGGTCTCCTCTCATATCCAAAGTAATTTGCATCTCTTTACCATTTCTTTTGCAGATTGAAACGACGTAAAGACGGTATATACGTGTGTGTGTGTGTGCTATGATGCATATTTGATATCAAGCAAGAATTTTTCATCAAGTACTACCAAACAAGTTCTTCATCTTTTTGTTTCACCCAAACTGGATGATTTATCTATTTCACTGCCAATATAAATCAGCTTCTTTTGTACGAACGTGCGAATCCCAATATAATAATTGCACCTTCAATTCAATAAACAATTGGCCTGTGGACAATTTAACCTGACTCGCATCAATATTCAACGCTCGTTTTTCATGAAGCTTCAACTTTTTTCTCTAAAAGATTTAACTCCTTTTCTATTCTCTTTGACTTAAATGAACTGTAAAGACTAAGTTCAAAGTAAACTAATTTACGTGCAAGTATACCGGGCTTAATTTACCATTTGCCGTGTTTGAAGTATTTAGTATGGACAGAGTAGGATGTAAATTGTTTTGTTAATCCACCACAGGTACGCGTACAGGGAGTGCAAGCAGTTATAGTAATTACGAGGGTCAAAGTAGTTCGCCCATAAGTTACAACTCGCCAGCACAACCGGCTTCAAATGCAACGGTGTCGAATGTTGAATCTCCTGGAAGTGTTTTGAGCCGGATAACTACCAAAGCCAATACATCTCCTACCCCTGGACAAGTTGCTTGGAGTCAACAAGCATCTCAACAACATCTTAGACAAGTAAGATATAATTACAGAAAAGGCCTTTTTTATACAGGACCCCCACCATCATTCCTGTGCTCTTTGTAGTAATAATTAAACGATATGCATATGAATGAACTGTTCATTGTTGAACTGAAATTCAAAGTATATTCACATCAAAATTCACGTCTCGTGCGACAGAAATGCAATAATAATGCAAAGTTTTTCGTGTTTCTTCCTATTTCAAATGCTAAATACACTACTACTTTAACTTCAGACAAAATACATGCACAAGATTAAAAGTCACAAGAGATATCACAGCAGAGTCCAAAAAGTGGCTTAAAATCTACTTAGAATTTGTATTTACTAAGAGAAACATGTTTGTTTAATGTTCGTCGTAATGTGAATTCACAATTGTCTCTTCATAAACCTGTCTCTGACATTTGACGTAACTTTTGAACTGTTGTTTATGATTAAAAGTTAAGCTTTTGTGATCTGCGAATCAGCAGAAGCTTTTAGAAGATTGTTTATACTGCGACGACGAAAGTAATTTGAGTGATGAGGAAATCGTAAGATTATGAACATGTCAGGTTTACCCAGAAGGCATTTGAGAAGGCTTCATTACCTTTTTCAATGTACCAGGAGATGAACTGGTACATTTTCTCTTACAAATTATATGATACAAGTATTACGGACGATTGCTAATAGGACTTTTACCTGAGATGATTTGAAGTGCATCCCGTTTACTATTGTGGGATAAAATGAGCTTTCCTTGCTTCAATGATTTCTGTGGTTTAGATTTGGTAAAGTACATGCTGTGTTTAGGTTTATACTCCGTCTAGTTTCTAGTTTCCCCATGTACAATTACTCTAATCGTTATGATTAGGAAGATCTGCTCTGTAATGATACCTTTGGTTTTTCTTTCCTTGTGAATAGTCCGGATCAGAAGGTTACCAGCAGTACAATCAAATGAGTCCCTCGAGGTCACCTAGTGGACCTACCTACACTCAACTTAGCACTGGAGGAACAAGGGGTACTAATGCAGCTCCTCAGCAGCCACCACCTCAACAGACTAATTCTTATCATCCACCCCCACCTAATGCAGCTCAGGGTAAGTTTACGGAAAATATGCTGGACAATTCTGAATTTAGAGATCAGTCCTTTTATATAATTATTTTAAATTGTGATAGGAATGTGGCAGTGGCAGAATTCAGGAGGAGGTGTGGATGGCTCGGGAGTTGTAGCCACTTCGGCTGCCAATCAGAATGTATCTCAACAGCCTCCAGGACCTTCAGGACATCCACAAGGTACTGGGGAACTGCAAGATATGCTCCAAATGCTCGATCCACACACGGGAGCTGCTCCATTTGAAGAACTAAATATGTTTAGTACTAATTTCGAGTAAATTCTGTACACGCTAGCTTTTACAGTATCTAATATTGAATTCAGGCTTAATTAGGAGTAGAAATCAGAATATCGTGTAAAGCGCATTGTGCTTTATTTTGGTTAAATATCTATGCATTCTTGTACATAATTGCACAAAGTCTGGTAATCATACAAATTAATTGTACTTGAAAAGAAGGAGTGTAAATGAAAGTGTCGTGCAATGTTTCTATCAGTAGAGATGGAGGTTAAAACAGGCATTGAGGGAATGTTGTGTGCTGTTGGATTGATTAAGTCAGAGATAATTAATATCTAAGAATATCTACCTAGATAAGGCTTGTGGAAAGGGAAAATTGCTTCTTTAAGCTATTTCCAGGACGGTTGGCTGAAAAAGTACGAATTGAAATGTAAAAATCTGTATAGACTTACTTGTATGAGATTCAACTTAAGATAATTTACTTGCTAGAAATCAAGTTGATGATAAGTACTTACAATTTCCCAACAATAAGGTTGTATAAATGTATAGAATTTTTACCACTTAGAAATTAAAACACACATTAACGTTCCAATTCCGAGTGAGAAGCGAAGCCAACTTTTGACTGCATATAAGCTTAAATATGCATGTTACAGATGAGCATGGATTGTAATAGGAACTCTCAAAACTATATAGGAGGATATTCAATCCAATACTTGTGAAGTAAATCTACTTTAGGTCAGGTTTACGAAACTTCTTGCCTAATATTTTGTAAAGATTCGTATTAAATCTATTGTTTATTTTAATAGCATTGTACGTAAATGTAATTTAACTTTTAGTTATAGAAAAAAGTAATTCCTATAAATTATGTTTTTCAGTCTGTATAAAAAGTCTTCTTGCCTATAAATCGTTAAAAATATCGTCAACAAGTCATATCACCCAAAAATTCGTGGATATCGATCTCTTCCTGTGAATAAAATGTATTCCTAGTAAATTATGTGCATGAGCAGATCTACAATGGTATAAGGTTCACACAAGTGATTTCTGCTGTGCAAAACTTATGAAAGAGAAGTTTTCCTATTGTGTATAGGCTTTCAGTGTTCACAATATGGTTATAAAGCTATTGTTACTTTTTACTTTCTTCTGACGGATCGTATTTTTTAGTTCTAGATTATTATTGTGAGTGTCAAAATATTTTTAATGCATTGAATAAAATGATTCTTTACTGTGTACGATATCTCACATGGGCTTTACTGCATTTAGCATTTATTCTATTTTAAAATAGAATTTCGTTTAACATAATTTAATTCTGTTCAAAAGATTTAACTCCGGACTGTCTCAGGCTGGGCGAGTATGTACGAGTCAATTACTTTTGAAAGAGTTAATTAGGTCGTAGGTGGTCGACTGGATGTTCTTTTATGGGATGGACACGGTCTTTCTTCTTTACAGTGATGAGTTATTATCATATTTTATCTTCAAGACGCCTTGTACATTCTCAGCCATATAATAAACTTTTATTTGAAAACGTCTATACAACTAGATGTGTAGTAGTGTTGCCTTTGGTGCGTATGTGTTTGATTGTGTATCTTAATCCGAAATCATACATGTACGGCATAATCCTTCACTATCTCCTTTCTTAATAAGGACTTGAGGAGGTTTGTGCACTGCAACCTGAATATGAATGAGGATCAGCATTGTTCTTACAAAATTAAACATCATGCCGTGCAATGACATAGTCACAAGTCAAAACTTGTACATATCGTTGCCATTTGAGGTTTGTTCAGTTCAGTTTCAAGTTGAGTTCTGCAAAAGTTAGTAAAGTGAATGACAACAGCTTTTGAAATCTTATTTCGGGAGAAACTCTTATACAGTTTCAATCTGGATTAATCCATGAAATTGGGATGAAAGTGATTAAACTTTAACCACACAAGGTACAGGTATTTAAGAGAGCTTAAGTTGAATAAAAGTTTAATGCTCTAAGGAAAGTAGTTCAAAGCATTTCACAGTTGTTACAATAGATCATTTTAGAAAAGCCAATCTCAAAACAAACGTGCGTACTAAAATTCAATAAAACAACTGCTTATTAATTTGATCGTTTGTTGAGGATTGGTTTGCTGTCATGTTGAATGTTTATTAGAGTTCATTTTACATCCCAAATAAAAACGGGTGCAGACAGTACCGTTTGTTAATTTGTTTTTCAAAATATGAATAAGGCTGCTGTGTCGCTTGCTTACAACTCGTTTATCTCAAAAGTTTTATCACTTTATCACTATTATTTTTATACGCACAAGGCTGTGCAAATGATCTGTCTACAACAACTGCACAGAAGTTTATGAAGTCAGTGTGAATGGGAAAGCAAGAAATCATGAATCACGACTTTTTACTTGAAGTTTATGATGCAAAGAGTATGTGTTGTGTCTGCAATTTCGTATTTTGTACTCTTCTGTAATTGAAATAGGACACAGTTAAACATACGGGAATCAAATTGCAAAAACTTGCAGAAAGTACATAACCGACGAAGTAATTGATGCATCACATCACATGTTGCATACATCAAGAGTGGAGAGTACAATTTCAAGTAATCTAATTTACTTGTATCATTATGTGGAATCGGTAGTAACCTCACTGTGTCTCACTCAATGATATATCATCATTATCATCATTGCTTTCATTCCAATACTCTAATGATGATGGCAAGTCAATTCTACACTGAGCTGCAATTTACTCATACTTAGCCACGCAATTTAGAAAAGTCGTTTCCTCATGCAAATCCAATGCGCATTCAAATGATTCAAATGATGTGATGACAATTAAGGATTGAATCAATTGAATTGAACGCAATTAGTTTGAGATGTAGTTTTGTACACTTATCTGAGTGTGTGTGCTGAACAGAAGCTTTTTATAGTGACTGTCAGTGTGAGTTTATAAGTTGTATGTCACGAGAAAAGGACATGATTAGCGAAATAATATAAAACTACATTCGAGGCACCGAACGAATCTCATCATGATCTTCACAATCACAATTCATCCTACACAAAATGCATTCATACGTCTTTTTTCTCTTATCTCAGCTCTCAAGCTGTACACTGACTTATTCGACTGTTTTTTTTATTGAGAAGTGTTTGCACAAAATTCTTTTCTAAAAAAAATTACACATTATTGCTAATCAGTGGCAACTGAAACAAGAAAAATTCGTAAGCAGCAATTCCAAGGGTTGACAGATAGATTAGATTATTAGTTTGTTTCAAGTTTTCAAGATTGTTAGACACAATAAAGTTTACTTCTAGCAATGCAAAGACAAATTCAATGCTGTGCATTTAGAATTTATTAAATTTCCCCTTCAATTTACATCTACTGAATCAATGACAACGGTGGCAGATTGACGGAATTTGATGGTTTTATTTATTTTTTTTGGAATTTAAAGGACGTAAGTCACTATCTATTTGATTCCAAGTTAATGTATATTAGATACTTCATTGTTAAAACAGTTGCAGTTGCAGTTGCGAATAACATAGAATGCTGGGTTGATTTTAATGAGTGATATTCTTTGTATTTGTATATATAGGGTGAACCAGAAATATATACATGGAGAAACCTCTACTCCATAGCCAGTAACATGGCAAAATTGAAGTAATTATGGAAATACGTATGTATTTCTGGTTCACCCTGTATATCTAAGAGTGATATAGACTTAAATGTCGAGAACACACACGACTTCTGGTGAAATTAGATGGAAGGCTTTTATTTCTAGATTGGAGGTGCAAGAACTTTTTACTAGCGCAGGCATTCGTCTTTGCATGCAGAAACTTATAACTTTATTACTATCATACTATCATTATTTTACACCATTGACTCAACTTGCAGACTCTACCTGCCACACAAACCGAACCGACACCCCTATTAGCAACTACGGCATAAAGTACATTCACGGGGATTGGAATTTTGAATTGAATATGCCTTACATGGTTATTAGGAAAGTAGTTCGGTTTTTTACACTTTCTTC
>Ga0194135_10000962_pt1 | contig 16755 bp, 11 predicted proteins | sample LitLau_LLRF_2013_FD_134024 | JGI IMG/M metagenome (GOLD analysis project Ga0194135, IMG submission 134024) | Freshwater sediment microbial communities in response to fracking from North America - Little Laurel Run_MetaG_LLRF_2013 (version 2) | ecosystem: Environmental > Aquatic > Freshwater >...
CACAAAATAAATTGCAAACAAGGCAGAAAGCATAATAATGAGATCGAGTTTGGTTCCACAATCAATTCAGAGACAGCTCCTGCAGAGACATTCTCATGATATATCTTTTTTTGCCTACAGGAAATCGGCTAACTTGCGATTGCAAGATTCTGTGGCTCCAGAAATTGTACAACGAAACAGAGAGCGTTTACTTGAAGGAGGCTCTAAACAAGACTCAATGCGATTCGTATCACAGTCCAGCACAAAAGCGAAGAGAAATGAATCATGGTTTGTCAGTTCGTTACAACTCAAATGTCACAGTCGATGCTGCTCCCCCAGAGGAAACCACAACGTACGCATTCGACGGTAGCAAAAATGTACTTGATCTGAACACGGAAGATTTCAAATGTCACGAGCAACAAGATCAAAAGGATGATTCAAAGCTAGTTCCAGATAAAAAGGATATCGAGCATCCCAACGAGACCGCCGGTGACAAGAAGCACCACGCAAATCACTCGAAGGCTCAGCAGAGTCTTCATCATAATAGTCACATTGACATCTCGTCCCAAATTAGCAAAGATGATCCCATCTTGATTAGCAAGGATTCAGTAGGAAGTGGGAGTGGAAGAAAACAACACTCTCTCGTAGGCGTAGTCTCTTTATTGAGCTTTACTTTGTGTTTCTATATATAACTTGTGATGATCATATCGTTTTCTTCTTCATTACTTATTTCTTCGTGTGATTTACTTTCAACAATCGAAAGGCCCACAAGAATATTATGCACCGAAAGATTTATAAAACGGAGAAGGCGATGATGTATTTATTTTTAATGAGTTTGTAAACATTCTCCACAGTGAAGTCTTATTTTTGTGTCCTCTTGCAATGATATGTGATTATGTATGATAGATAGACTTATAGAAATTTACAGCAAAGCTGATGGACTTTTGGAGTTTTCACACTTCATAAAATGATGGCCATATATTAAATGGAGATGTGTGGGATGCAGCTGCCAGTCTGAGTAGTTTTAAACTTTAAATGAATGATATAAAACTGTACGAATGTATTTTAGATAAATGTGAATAGAAACAGTCACACAACTCTTACTATAGAGTTTCCAAACGCCGTTTCATTTGTAATATTATAAATTATAACATATGTGCATGTTGGGTATGTATTACTGCTTGAGAGATTATTGCGAATATTATGTTTTAGTTGTTAAAGTTAAAGCCAAACTATATACATATACTATTATGTGTGTAAATTAACTTGAGCACAGCATAAATGTATACGCTGCCTCTTCAGCCACACGCTTTTTAATGTTGGAACTTCGAAAAATGATTAAAAAATACCGAGGAAGTTAAGGAGTTTTATCTCACTCGACGTTTAATGCGAAAAACCTTTGTTGCTACTCTCAATTGGAATTTTATTTCGTGAAACAATTAAAATAACCTATACTTAAAAATTGCACAAAGCTTTTAATACTTAAGACACAAATGTGTTGTTTTATCGCAATTCCAAACATTTAGTCATTTGCTGTTAGAAAATCTTTTTGTTATCGTATTTTGCATGATTTCCAAGAAACTGTTCATTATTATTATTATTATCATTATTATTATTATTGTTAATCTGCCAATCTGTCATTCTGATTTTTAATAAAGTTGCTACAAAAACTTCTGACTTGCAAAAATGATTACTCATTGTCAGATTTTGGGATTCTGTGTAAAACACGGGCCAATTGAGCTCATTGTTGACTTATCGATTGCCGATTTGCCTCTACAACTGCCTAATGAGATAGCAGAAGCCACACTAGCCGTAAATTCATCTTGAGTCGTCCCTTACCACAGCTATATACGTAGGACTTAATAGGAACTTCAACTTCTCTCTCCAACTCAACAAAAGAAACTTCCTGGTACATTCTCATTAAATAACTTTGAAACTCATTCTGCAATACTCGCAAACAATCACAAAAACCCCTAACAAATACATCTTAGGCCATAGGTCCAGTAAAGCTCTCCAATAAAATATTCTGGTACACACCTTCCACCAATAATAAAAAATGCACATATAAAGTAAAAGAATCGAATAAGTTTTATATATATTGAGTATATCAATCATGTTCCCCAACTTGTTTCATACATGGGACTATATGAATGAGTGACGAATGATAATGTGCAGATAGAATTTTGTGAGAAACAGATAAAAGAATATAAATCGTTTACCTCATTCGCCTTGTTGTATTCGTGTTTCCCAAGTACACGAACCACACAATAATGGTTCTCCACATGAGATATCCATCTCCTCTTTAAGCTTATAAGCGTATAATATTTGTATACTAACTCTTATTGTGCCTGCCGTGACGGCTTTCTCCGGTATTTCCACTCATTGTACTTCAGTGAAAGTCGGAGCATAATACTCGTGCACCATTTTCTCACAATAAAACTAACAATAATACTCCTATCACTATCATTACCTGTACAAAAATAACAAAAGAAAGTCCATCTTCAAAGCCTTGTATACTAACTGACTGTTCACTTTATGATGAATCCTTATTTTTCTTGCAGACAATGCCTTCCAGAAGAAGAAGAACTTATACACATTCCTCACCAGATATACTTCCCACTACTTCATTAAGCTTTCTCTCATTCACTTTTCTCCCAAAAAGTCTTTAATATCATCGTCATTCCTTCACAAGACTTGGTTAGAGACACCTCATTCATTTATTCTTTGCGTAAGTTCTTCTGTGTTACACTTCACCGAATAATTCAAGCTTTAACAAAGTTCGAAATATGACAAGAACAATTTTTCACGCTGCAGTTTGGCAGTTTAACCTCCAATAATAACGACCTTAAGATTTTTTAACGATTAAAGAGGTTAATGTGTCCATCATGGAAAATAGTGCAACTTTTACCTCTGAGGAATAGAAAGAGCTACGCCGTTACGCGTTAACTTGTTCCTCATTCCAATTTATTTCCAATACCAAGCATAGCAATGCAATAAATTCATAATGGTTGTATATGCAGTCAATCCAGCTTCCAATCTTGAGGAAGAAAGTTTCCAAGTAAGTAAGTTTGGTTCTTTTAGTTAGTTCCAGACTGTTTATTTAAGCGAACAGTGACTCTGCCTACCAGGGAGTTGTGTCTTACTTTCAGACTAAGCAATCGGTTTCAATTGGAAATCAGCTCGAGGAGGAATTGTGAAGTGTATAGCTGTACTATTAATATCTTATTTACTGTTTCGAACTTTTCTACGACAGCAGATGAGTCAACTTACAAAGAATACTCGTCTATGTATATTAAGAGAGAGATCATAAACGACCCACGAGTCTTTCTCGGCATTATTTCTCATATCGATCTAGAGAGTAAAACGGTACCAACTTACATACGCACGTATATGACTTTCCTCATCTCTGTGGAATTCTTCCCAACTGCCCTAACCATAATTTTCATTGAGTCTGCTACAACGAACGTCATCTTTCCGGTTACGGAACATCGTCGACATTCACACAACGCATAGACATAGCGGAAGAATAAATAACAATAAAAATATGGAAAAGTTCATACGTTACGCCGACAACGGATATGATCATTTGTTCACCTACACTCATCGTGTCCTCTTTGTCGTATTTAATGAAATATAGCACACCAGAACTAAGGAAGCCATAAAGTGTGTTGATCTTCTTGTGTGTTGGATTTCAAAAGAAAATAATCCGCAGATCTGCGTGTACATAGCTTTAAATTCCTCAGGATGATGATGGCACACATTTTCAATATCTCATCAAACTTACACACAAAAACGAAACCTACTGGGTATTTCATCTTCTCCGTTACTACTTACATCTGTCTCGGGTTCAGTGTCAGTGAAGTAGGGTCTCGGTTCCGAACACAAACTTTAAACGGACTGATTCCTCATACAGCAGTCTTATTTATCTTACCCTACATTTCTTCGCACGTAATTTGTACGGCAGACAACCTCCTGCCAAGACAAACACATCAAGACATAACCCCAGATCAGGTGGAATATATCAGGAATTCAATTTCAGGAGAAAGCACGGAGAAATCTCTTCCGCAAATTCTTCCCATTGCTTCAACAACTACGCCTTCGCCAAACTCACAAAATGTTTTTAGCACCACTGACAAGAATGAGAGCAAAATAATTTCCATTTTTATTGATTTCATATCAGATTTTGCTTCGTACAACGAATGGACCCAAGTTTATCTCTTTGTTCCGCAAATGACTAGTAGAAACGTATCAGTAGTATGCAACTACTTGAGCAATGCATTACTCCGGACAAAAGTTTCTTTGCAGTCGAAATGCGGTTCAGAATCTGAGATGATAACTTCCCTTGGTGAAGTTAGTACAACAACAACAGGCAAAGTACAAACTGGAAAAAGAGACAAAGTGTTTCCCATAATCTCGTTCTATTTCATGCCCACAGATAACTTTTTTAGTAGAGCTATACATCCCCAGTTTTTGATTAACTACATGAAGTCTAGACCCATTTATGTTTTAGGTGTCCATCCTAACAAGACTCAAATTATTGACCAAATGCAACCAGAAATATTAATCAACTACAAGTGGACTCTCGTCTCATATTCTGAGCGTACCATTACTAGCAGTAGCATTAAATCCTCAGAGGTTTTTATAGAGCTTGATGATATCTACGGATTTGGGTCCTCACTTGACCCGCTTCCCGTCTCCTTAGGAAACTGGTCAGTCTCAAGAGGACTTCAGATCGATTTGAAGCATATTCATGGACCGAGTGACTTCCAAGGACGGAAATTAAGGATCACGACTGTTGTTGTACGTTGCAAATAAGAGCAAATAACTTGTCAATTGTTTCTTAATAATAATACTTGGTCAGGTTTTTTGTTTTCATAGTAGAATTGATTTTTATCCATACAATAAGGTCACGTAGTGTGCTTATGATTTCAGGGACAACCAGTTGTGTACGTTGATCAAACACTGTCTGGGAAAGTTAAGGGCCGTGGCTACCTCCCGGATATAATGGAAACCATCAGCCGTAAACTGAACTTCACGTAATTGGACAAGCTATACATTATTATTATCCCTATTGTATCTTGCAGACCTACACGGTTTCATTCATCTCATTGTATTTTGCATACAACAAATATTGACTTTCTTACGCTGCATTTATTATTGACATTCATTCTGAACCTTCTTTCCCTTCTTCTTTCTCACTCACTCAAAAAATACCGCAATTTATCTGAAGCGTAGGTGTAAACTTGGTTGAAATATTGAAAATCTAACAGTCCTAACAACTTATTTCCAGCTATGAATTGATGGTACCAGCGGACAAGAAGTTTGGAAATGATGACGGAACTGGGAACTGGAGTGGAATGGTTGGCTTACTCCAGAGAAAAGTATGGAACCTTTAAAGCAGTCTTTAGCGTCCAACTTTGATTTGGCATGACATTTACTGATTCACCGTTTCTGAATTATCATGTTATGAATGCACACACAAAAGTCAATATAAACTATGTAAGCTACAGTAGATTCTCTTGCTCGGGCTGTATCAATTCATCAAGCTTTCACTTTCAAAAACAAAGTTTGTGTTGTGTATATATACGAAAGAAAGTCCTTCCCGAGACGCGAAAAGCCATTGTCATAATACACCCATTCACATGCAAATACACGCAATGCTATTTCCGTGTTATTAAACTATAATGAAATTTATGAAGTCCTTCTCTGCCATCTTAAAGGATATAACTAATTTATTCAAATTCAGAAAGTATTTGGATTCCGTTTTTTTTATTTCTAACCCTAGGGTAATGAATAACAAGTGAGATATGAAAGAAGTGCAAAAGACTTTCTTCACTGAATTTGGCTTGGGTCGTGTGTTTTCAGGAAGCAGAGATCGCAATGATGTCCTTCAGTCTTACAGCCCAACGACACGCTGTGATGGACTTTAGCCCGGCAGTAGAATATAGCAGTGTAAGTGAACCATAGCTTTTACTACAAGCATATATTTGTCTCTCGGCGACTTTCACCGAGCTCATTCAACAAGAGCGCAGTGCACAAAATAATGTCCTGTGGTTTCTCTACATGGCTCGTTGTAATAAATGATGTTTCATCTGTAGGTTCGTCTGCTAATCAGGAAAGATTGGCAGAATGCAGAGCTCAAATGGTCTGCTTATCTTCAGCCTCTAGAGACCAATGTTTGGGTCGCAGTGCCTCTATGCATTATTTTGGGTGTGGCTACTCTCGCTTTCTTTGCTCACTGGAAAGTATTCACCATTACTCCGGGCACGTCTCTTTGGCTTCTTTCCTCCTGTTTTGTCCTCCAGGGTCAGGGTGATTTACATAATGCCTAAACTTTTTTCAAGGTTGTCATTTCAAATCGTGAGTGATGAATTCTCAAAGCAGGTCAAGAGGGTCATGATTCTATCAAGGTTACACCTTACAGACTCGTCATTGGTACTTTCTGGATGCTTTCACTAGTTGTGTTTGCATGCTACACTGCTCGGTTGACTTCTTTCTTGGCTGCGACTACAGAAAACCTGCCTGTGAAATCATTAGCAGAAGCTGTCAAACTCAAGAGCTGGAAAGTGGGATTGGTTAAAGGCTCTGCGTTTTTAGATCGCATCAAGGTTAACATTTACAATGCAGGCACTCATCAATAAACGGCATTTCATGTTAATTGGTCACTTGCAGGAATCAAGAGTGGACGTTCTGAGATCGCTGTCGAAAAAACTTACGGATGACCCTTCAGGATTGGTTGACAGTTTTCAAGAAGGAATGGATCGAGTTTACACGGATAGATTTGTGTTTTTTACGAGTGAACTTATTCCTTCTTTTCTTATAAAGGGAAATTGCTCTTACACTTGGCTTCCAGATAGGTATTACTCTGGATTTGGATATATGGGATATCAGAAAGGCCTACCATACGCAGCAGTCATCTCACATAAGTAAATCAACTTACAATTTAAACTAAATATGAAACGACTGAACTGAAGTTTGGTTTAAAGGGTTGCTGAACTACGATCCTCAGGACAGATGCGCAAGTTATTCCTCAAATGGTGGGGAACAGAATCTCTTTGTTTTCTAAGTAACTCAGGAGACCTTTTTCTTGGCATGAGTCTTTACGAAACTGGGACAGCTTTCTTACTGCTCGTTTTTGGAATTTCATTTTCCATTGTTTTACTTCTCGGAGAAATTTCCTGTCGTCTCCGAAAAAGTAGGATTTCCACCATGAAAGATACTGCTTCCCTTGCGAATCAAAACGAATCTATGGCTAGCGGATATCCTTTCGGGGATCAAACAAGTCACTCAGGAGTTCAAGATTTAGTTCGGAGTCATTCAACACAAAATTTTGGCATACATACAGATTCGGAGCCGTATGGTTATTATAGCTATGATTCGGGATTCACACATTCATTACAAAATAAAATTAAAGGTCACATTTTTCGTTAGATTGTTTCAACTTTCAGACAGAATAAAGATAAGGTGCATCATCTAGTTGACACATGTTATGGTAATCACCAAAGGAAGGTTGAAAATTATTGGATCTATTCATTTAGATAACAGAAAACGCAAGAAACACGGACGCAACGAAAAATGAAATTTCTTAAGAATAAAATCAGGACTGGAAGACATGTAATTTTAATTGTTAGTCTGCACTATTAAAAGCGTACAATCTCTTTCATAACTGAACACTAAATTATGTTGATACATACAAATCAAGTTGGAACAGTGCATTAAAAAACTGTGAAAAAACTTTTATTTTCCCATCGACGATTATAGCCTAATTCGCTTTCCTCTAGCTCGTTTGTTAGGGCGACTTGTATCCAGGTTAACATTTTCACTTCCAGATGCAGGCGTATTTGTTTTTTGCTTTTGTCGTGCAAATAAGGCAGCTATTGCTGTTGGTTTTGATGTAGAACTAGCTGGACGACTAGCCGAAATACTGGGTCCTTTACTATGATGCACAAATGATGATTCGTAATTTCCAAACCGACTTTTAGAGGCAGTACTGGAAGCTGATGAGAATCCCTCGGTGCTGTTCTGGGTTTCTACATAATTCTCGTTTGGTTGAATCGAGCTCAACGGAAGGGAATCTTCCTCATCATTCCCCAAATCACTTGCTGAGCCATCCTTTAGCGGAACAACAGAACTCATGCTAGCTCCGAAAGCCGGAGCGATCTCACTGGTAAAAGAGGTCTCCACAGGAAATGTTCGAGATAGCATATCTTGTTTAAATGAATTAAGGCTTGGCAGCACATCATTCCATTTATAGTTTCTAACCTGTCATAATTATACAATAAGACACTCAAACAGATAAATATATTCATTCGCACGTCTTACCGAAGCCCTTATCCACCGGGACAATGAATTTAAGTATCGCGGAGTTTGACTGTATCTGTCATCAACAAGCAAAATTGCCCCCCAATCTTGCCTGTGTCGAATGCACCTTCCGAGTGCTTGATTTAAAGCACTAATAAAAGTTTAAAAATGGTGAATAACTTACGAAATAGTTTCTAACATGTTTACAGGAATCACATCTTACCGGAATGCTTGAATTTCATACCACTCAGATCCAGACAAAAGTCCTCTGCTCCTATTTTCCTGGTTGTAATTCCGTTTCATTTCAACTTGCGAATCTCTGTAATTAGGAAACGGAATGCCCACCTGCAATTGATTTAATTTTTTAATCACATAAGTGTACCAGGAACCTACAAAGGAGAGAATTTCCAACAGAAGTTTCATAACATAACATTCGCAACAAACGGTTTGTCGCTAAACCAAATACTCGAGTTTTAGAACTTTGCCCAAAATATATTATGTACATTTCTTACACAAATAACAGCTCTTGCATTATTGTCCGAGAAATCAAGTCCTTCGCTTACTTTCCCCCGACACACGGCAAAAAACAAAGCTCCTGTATTTGTATTGAAAGGATTGGGACCAAGAGAGCTCTGCATATATCAATAAAATTTGTCAAGTATGAAACATTTTGCAAAAAGCAATCTATTAAAAGTCTATCAATGTATTTTGTCACACCTTTGACTCGTATTCTTTTACCGCAGTGTAGAAGTCATTCATGGCACTTTCGAAATTATTCCCACCGCCTCTTGGTTCGACCACGATCACCTTCTTTCGTCTTATCTTTTCGTACCTTTCAGTGATTTGCCACCTAATTAGCAGACATTACATTAAACATTACTTTTAAAAATATTTCTTTGCTCAATGTTCGTACCGTTCGATCACTTTTTCCATCATCCTATACGACGAAAAGAAGCAAAGTACGCCAAAAGGAATTACATCACAGACTTGTTGAACAAGCAACCCTAGTTCGTCTTGATATGCGTAACATTCTGCGTTTTGGAAGCTTCCACTCAAATTCACGCCCGTTGGTCCGGACCCGATTACTCCAGCCCAGATCTATAAATTGTAGCAATTAGTAAAACTCGCTCCAGTGCAACATCTTAAGAAACAGCAGTAACCTGATTTCTGTCTATCACATGAGATGCTTCTAATTTATACGGAAATGGAGTGTTCAGTTCCGATTGAAAGGATTCCATTGGGCTTAGTGTTCCAGAAGTCAATACGATGGAATGCACCAAATCTCTTATTCCCTAAAAAACCATTTTAATAAATAAATAAATAAACATAGCATGGCTATTCACACAATTCTATTGAAATGTTTGGCAAGATAATGTCTTACGCTAAATGAAATAGCTGGATTGAGACACCAGACATGTAACGTGAGAGTTGAAACAGAGATGAATTTTCCACGCGTTTCATGTTGTCTGCGTTTTTCTGTGCTTTGTATCAGTGCAATTCGAAAGTCATCTCGATGAGCTCCATTTTCAAAATATAAACTTTCAAATAAGCGAAAAACACTTTCCAGGACACCGATTGTGGCAGTATTTATTCCGTGTACTTCTACTCCGTATCTTGTGCCCCGTTCTTTCATTAACTCCATATCTCTGTCCCGTTGAGCAACTATTGCTTTAAAATATGCCTACAGAACGAAACCTCACCAATTATTCTTATTTCAGTGGGAGCATCATATATTGACGATGTTATTATTACCTCGTAAGATGTGATATTGTCTTTATCAAGCCCAGACAACGTAAGTACAGCTGTTACTTCAGTACCAGTCCAAAACTTTCCGGAAGTGTTGAAAGATAACTCTCTCAGTGAAGGAACGTGCTTATCCATCCATATGCTTAATGTTGACAGTAAGCTTGCCTAGAAAATCAAACAGATCAACTACATCTAGTACGCCAGTGCCAATAATTAGCACGTTAATGCAGCATTGAAGTAAATTTAGCCGCAGCAAATGATCAGGTTAGCGGAAGTGTATCATAATACATTTCAAGTCTCAACAACTGAAGTAGAGGAACTATTGAAAAACACTTCCAGAATTTTTAAGCAGACAACATATTAGAAAAGCTAAGCTTGTGAACAGGGGACAAGAACCCTCTCCATGTCTTTTCATAAAAGTTCTGTCTAGAGTCCCTAGAGAAGTAAGGGAGCCACCCCAAAATGTATCATGGATAAAAGACTAAATCTCTGATTCCTACCCTCCTTTCATTCTGACTCATCATTTAATTTATATTTCGTTTTGAGATTATTCTGTTCCCTTGTGCCTGATGATGTGATGCTAAGATTACACTAATTGAATGCGACCTCTTAGCTCTCAATAGTCAGTTTTATTCGTTTCGTAGTGAATATTTCAATTCTCACTTACCATTTCACCTAAAGCGTGGGGCTCAGCCCCTCCGATGGCTTTAATTTTCTCACAATCCTGCATGGCTTTCTGCAAATCAGTCTGGTTGATAGTGAAGCTGGCTGCTTCTCGAGCTGCATCCTCCATGTTGTGAGCTTCATCAAATATTACAATTTGATTCGTCAGATCAATATTCATCTATATGTTCAAAGTGCACTTAGTTAGAAATAGTCAAACCTTGAAATCCCTAATTAACTGAACACAACACACTTACGCTGCTTCTGATGTTTTTGTCAATAATATAGTTGTATGGACAAAATATTATATCAGCATTTGTCATTAAAAACCTCGTTGCATAGTATGGACATGCTCTGACCTGCTCGAAATAACACATTTAAACTTCATTTCTTTAATTTCTTATTTTATAGAGAGCAATAGGACATATTTTAGACCGTATTTGTACTTACGTCACGGCCAACATTTACAAGGTCCTCTAAATCATAACCTGGAGTAATGCCGTAGTGAGACAAAGAAGAAAATGTGCCCAATCTTTTCGCACCTGCATGCCAATTACAACCTCCTCCCTAAAGAAAGATAATAGACACACGTGTTCCAAGTTATCAATAAACTATACCGACGTGAACTAATGACCCAAAATTAGCCATTGAATAAGTACCGTATCGCCAGTAGTGTCCAAAAGCTCACGGCAAGCTTCATTTTTGTTAGGTCTTGTTTCTACTAAGGGGTTAATGCACGTATGCTCTCGGCTTGCAAGAACTACAGAACTGAAAAATTAATACATGATTCAAATAAGTAGCTATTAACGACGCGCATAATACTATTGATACAAAGATAAAATTTACTGATGTATTGACAAGCAGACGATTAATTATATAAATATATGATCTGCTACCAAAAACTATCCGTTTTATAGGGCTATCAACACCGATGGAGTATTGGAGATTATAGAAGTACAGTACACCAGCCTCATTTACGCTTAAAAATGTAACTTAATGATTAAATTAAGGCATTGTATCCTATGATATTGAATAACTAGTCTAAAATAGAACAAAGCAGTTTTTCATAGTATACCTACCCTTTATAATATCATAATTCAGATGTATACACTATATTTACCTAATATCGTCGAAAATAAATACGAATAGTATAATGATTTCACTGGGAACACTCGGATTCTAGATCATTACCTAGGCTTGACATTTTCTACAAGTACCAAAATCACAAAAAAGTACTATCATCATCAACCACTTCAGTTTGCCAACATCGCTGAGGTTGCTCACAGTTTTATTTTCATGATGATGCTATAGCTTTAAAAATCTTGGGATTGGGATGAGGATAAAAAGATAATTAGAAGAGTAGGGAGAGTGATTCCATTTCTGAAGAGTTGAAAGAATCCCTCAACCAGAAGTGCTTTCGTATTTTAATGATTTCTAGTGACACTACAAGAGTAACTGAGAAATACAGAGCACAGATTCAAAAGCCAACGTATAGCTCTCAGTAAGACTTGAGGTCTGAAAATGATGGGCTCGAAAGTCCTAATTAGGAGTGAGTTTATCTAACACAAGCACGAAAATATGATTGAAAGAACGTAATAAAACGTGGAACGAGATGTCTTATTTTACCTCTAATTGACACTTAAAACTTACTACCAGATTCTAAAATGCACACCTTAAACCGAGATATGTACACACAGGTATTTTATTAATAGTAAAAGCTAGCACAGAGATGTTGCGAGAATATACTAATTTTCGGGGATTGTCCTAACCTATAGTAGTTTTAGATAATACCCTATATAGTGTAGTTGTATGCGAAATAAACGAGGAGACATCAACTGCTACTGTCGATACACAGATTCATAAAGTGTACATTCCCTAAGGAAAACTACGGGTGATTTGAAAAGGCGAGAGTGATGAAGTGAAATGTGACCCTTAGGTGAACAGGATCCGGTGATATACAAAGTATGAAAGAAAATAAAATAATATTACCGCACGAAGTAATTGAGATCTAGACTGTTTAAACAAAATACCAGCAGCAACAACATTCTATTTTCTGTCTATTTTCTCATCTTCTGTCAAATGTTGTGTTAGAAGATCAAATCAGTTGGCAGTTGGTGTACATAAGAGAATGTGTTTTTAAAGAAAAGGTTGTATAAAACTTCTTTCGTTCATTTCATTCAATAGTTTTGTAAACGAGCCTACAAGATACCGCTCCAGCGAACATAACAAATAACAAAACAAAAGAGGACGGAAATCTGATGAGAAAACTGGATGGGCAAGGAAGACAAGACAGACAATTCATCAAAGGAAATCTTATTTAAATACAAAACCACCCATCCAAACTGAAATTTTACTTGCAGGCATTTTGGTTTGCAGGTTAAACATACTCTGCATGAGAAATTATTATAACACAGTTGTCTTTGTCGACGAGGAGCTTCTCAAGTTACGTTGCAAAACTAATCTTTTCTCTCACTTTCTCCTTTCTCAATCACGAATCTTAGGTTACCCCAACAGTAAAAACACACTTACCACACTGGCTTGTAGAAAGTCTTCCTCAATTCACGAGTGATCTGAGCGATTTGCTTGTGAGTTCGCGTACCAAAGAATATTTTGGGAACCCTACAATTACAAATAAATTATTTAAAAAAACTTATACATGATAATTTACTGTTTTCTTATCCTGTTTTAATAATTAACTCACGTCAACTTCTGATCTGGGGGTACAAAGTACGGTTTAGAACTGTCATTCGAACTGGGTGTAGATTCGCTAACAAACCCCCCACCACTATTTTTAGTGGTGATGGGCTTGTTTTTTGATGGAGATTTAACACTGGTGTCTTTAACAACTGGAGAAGACAACTGCAAGTTGCATGTTGAATTCATAAATGATAATGATAAAATATCCTTACTTTGTTAGTGATAATTTAATCGGCACTGATCAACTTACACTGGAGAAGACAGGCTTCTGTCTTTTCAACGAAGGTTTAAAATCATCATCATCATCATCCGACATTTCAATCCCTGCTTGTTCTGAAGGATTAGTTGAGCTAGCTGGGTTTGTGTCTCCTTCATTCTGTTCATCTAAATACAGTTAGGAGTCATATACTATTTGTTAAAAACAAAAATTATTAATTTAAAAAAAGGTTTTGAATCTGTGATACAAAAGCACACTCCCAAAAACAAAAACTCAAGAAGTAGATTATTTAATATAACAATATTTCTTATAAATTCGAAGATAAAGAATTATGTATAGGAATAAACAAAGAAATTCTTTTTTGTTTTTGAGAAAACATAAGTTTGCATTTCGAGTCAGCACCATGGAACTTATAGACATAGTAGAATTTCTCCATAAAACACACACACACTGTGAATGTAATTTGATCCTCTGTGCATCAGATGTGAGAAAACAGTGGTATCATTAAAAGTATCACAGAGACAGGCTGTTAGCTTTCAGTTTCAGTTGCGGCCATTATCGTTCTCCGATCCAAAAAAACGGATAAAGGAAAGGATAATGATTTCTATTCTGTGAAAATCCAGACCTGATAATAAAGCCGAGAGACCAGTGGCTGACATGACGGCTAGGTCCCATTTCTCTTTCATCTCATTTTATAATATGGCTGTTCATGGCAGCAGTCACTTTTCCTGCTTCTCTCTATCGAAAAATGATATCGCATCATCATTCGTTCTACAATACCAAATCATTAGCCAGTTCCTTGAGAAATACGAGCTTCAATGTTTCACCCTAACCATCAGTGAAAACTAAATAATAATAACATATTCCGAACAACATGTAATGACAATAGTAGCTAAATCGTCCTTCAGTTTATGAATTAAGTGGATATTCGAGTTTACGGAAAAATCTTCTTTCTTAAATCTCACACAGCTCAAACCTTATGGCTTCTAACCATCACGAAAAAGGTCTCATTAGTGTGCTTTTAGCGATTATAAACGTGTACAGATAACAAAAGACCAATTAGCCGTAACCGCTGTTTCAGAAAATTTAAGCTATCCTTATCCAACAAGGTCCTTGTATGACGAAAGAAAACAGAAACGGAAAAACAAAAATTACCGACTATTAAGTGTACTATAAAATGTTTACATATAGCCTACCTGTCTTCTCTCTATTTCTGTATTTCTCTGCTTTACAATTCTTGCTGTTCTGAAAAAGCTGATTGCATGGTCTTTTTTCCACCTCCAATTTTGACATTAAACAGGTCATAAAATATAGGATGATTATTAACGATAATTTATCCACATCTAAATTATTTTTGTTCAGAATTAAAAACGAAGCGAAAGCATTGAACTTTGATCAAAAATCCTTGAACTGAAATCATAAAATGCTTTAAAATCGTGTTGCATTAAAGCATTAAGGTTTCAATTCAATCAAAAAATTCCTGATGCCATATAACAGACATTGACTAACGTAAATCATAATCGAAGTCTGATAGTTGTTCTATATGTTGCAATAAGCCATAAAAATTGCGTGATTCTGTAATTTAACAGCTTGGGCAGATTATGCTACACGCGAATGCTTACAAACTGAAAGGAATACTCAAATATCTGCAGTCCGCAATAAAGTTACGAAGTTCAAACAAATAAGACAACACAAAAGTCAACAAGAAGAAGTTCTAGATTTGAAAACTACTTCTCATACAACTTTAGAGAGGAGAGGAAAATAGTCTACAATCTTGAGAATTCCATCATGAGATGTAGCTTCTCCAGGTCGCTCAACAACTCCTAAGGAAGATGTGAAGGACTCATTTTCAGTAATACTCAAGGATGCATAAGATGAGATACGTTTAAAGGAATTAAATTCTCTAATTTTCTTCGTCTTGCATTATATTGGATTTTAAGTACGTGAGGGAGAAGAGAGATTCATTCAAGCGGAAAAAACTGTCCTCGTGAGGAGTACCCGAAGTCAGAGGTTATAGTGAGAAGGTCTATGATGATTTTATGACGGATGTACTCTACTTCGTGTAGCAGAATTCCCCTTCTTTCTCTCATTACTTTCACTCGAAATGAAGTCCTGCTTCCCTCTCCTTCAGTTCATAGTCCAATGAGTCAAGCGAAGGAACGAAAACCGTGAGCGTTGCTTATTAATTTACATCCATTGCACTAGAGAGGATCTGAACATGTCTAAAAGCCAAACCGAGTTGGTTGGTTAGAAAGCGAGAGAAAGAGAGATAATCACTGTTTCATGCTTTCCACTCTTCCAAATGAGCCTCATGGCTATTCAAATCCTTCAGCTTGATGAACAAGACGTGGTAAGAGAAAATGTCAGGCAGAAAATACATTAAATCTATTTTGTCAGAGTGAATTCAGGACTCCAGTCTCTGTACTTGACATCAAAGGATTCTCTTTTCCTCTTTTAGTCACTCATTCCACTGGAAATAGTCTTTTAAGATAAAACCCGCTCCCCTTCCTTATAAGTCTACTTCCACCGTGACATAACCGTCATCATCTACATTCCCAGTTTCACCACACCACCTCCCTTCCACAACGATGAATACTTTCTACTTCACAACTTGTCCTTTCTTTCTCTTTAATCCTTACCAACTAAAGAACTTCCAAGAGAGAAAATCCAATATCTTCCTTTCATCATCAACCTTTCTTTCTCTCACGACGACCCCACTCACTCCTGTTTCCTCTCTAAATTTCATGCCATCCTATAACCTAATCACCAGTTTTTTCAATTCTCAGGCAGCCACTCAAAGCGTTTGAAACCCTTAGAAGCCAAAGTCAAAGTATACCTGACTTCGTGTCTCCAACTGTGCTTTCTTCTTCAGTTGAGTTTGATATCCGCTCAGATGTCTCCTTCAGGGCTGCTGCCAACTCCTCATTACGAGCATCGATTGCCGCATTATATTCTGCGACACGAACTGAAAACAAAACAAATAAAATCATATCAGTCTTCACCCACCACTCCATTTTTAATTTTAAAGCAAGCATTGAGATAAAATACGAATAAAAGAGCTCAATAATCCTATTCGTTTTAACTTATACAAAAATCATTCTGAAGATTTCATGCTTTACATTCCTTAGGAGCAGCAGTATCTATGCTTTTAA
>Ga0194135_10000963_pt1 | contig 16750 bp, 14 predicted proteins | sample LitLau_LLRF_2013_FD_134024 | JGI IMG/M metagenome (GOLD analysis project Ga0194135, IMG submission 134024) | Freshwater sediment microbial communities in response to fracking from North America - Little Laurel Run_MetaG_LLRF_2013 (version 2) | ecosystem: Environmental > Aquatic > Freshwater >...
AGCTTTTAAGAAATAAATTTTTATAATTTTTAATATTCTTATACAGCGTGTTTGTTTCCTTGCATCCTTCCTGACCACCTGCAGAAATTTCTAACTAAACTTCTTAAATTGTATAAATGTAAAATAAAACACATTCACGCTGACTTATTAAATTCCTGCCGAGTCTTTACACTTGCCGGACCCTTCCTTCCAGTGTGGAGTTTTGGAAAACAACGTGCAAAATAATTCGGAATAGAAAAAACGTGCTAAAAATTAAGATAATAAAAATGTCATCACTAGTGTGGAAAAAAATGCTTCATTTCATTACTGTGGAGTAAGAGCCAGTCTCAATTTCCCCTCCCTCCAATTCCTCGGTCGGTCTCCTCAAATCCCACTCACAATTCAAGTTTTGTGTTCTTGTAGTATAAGTGAGTTTTGTTACTGATCATACAACAACGTACAGAATGGGAAGAACAATAATGGTGACAGTGAAGCAAGTAATTAGAATTTCATTCAATCTTTCAAGACATATAATTACGATTTAAGGTAGACTGAGAGTCAAATTTGCAAAGTTAATCTTGAAAGTTTAATTATGATTTTAGACCTCCACTACGGGTGCCAAGTCGCACAGAGTATTGGATGGAAAAGTAAAAATGGCAGGGAAAAGCACAGCATCGCCGAAGCGGAAGCGTGGACATGCCAAAGTTTGTAAGTAAACTTGACTTTCTCTTACTCAATTTCTATTCGTACATTTCCTGAATAAAATATGACCATGCGGAATGTAGAGTCAAGAATTCTATTATACCGAATTCTTACAGCTGGTACTCTTGAGAGGAGCTTAAGATCAAAGACTGGAGTTTCTGGAAAGATTGCCGACCCTGGTATTTCCAAAGAAGCAGAAGAATCTCCCGGACTAAGAAGATCTCTTCGCGTCAGAAAAACACCTGAAGCCCATACTTCTATTTCCATGACCCGGCCACTGACCAAGGAGAAGGTCAACGTATCTGCAAGAAAAGGCTCCTCCAAAAGCAAAAGAAAACGCTCATCTGTGCCTCCTTCTACTAAAAGCGCAAAATCAACCCAAACGCTGAGGCTGAACATTTGCAAGAAGAAAAAGACTCCCGTTCGGAAGTTGAAAGTCAAGACTCAATGGGTTTATGTCCGGGCATCTGATTTTGATCAAATCTATCAATTCAAAATTGTTTTGTTGTATTCTAAACCCAAAATTTGGCGAAGAATTCAAGTCCCATCGATTTATAACTTTCGTCAGCTGCATCGGGCCATTCAAGCTGCCATGGGATGGAGAGGATATCACATGCATAAGTTTCAAACGTATGATAAAACCGAAATTGGTATCCCATGTAAGCAGGACTCTAATACAATTTTTGTTTTTAGCGTATTTCATTATCGCATTCTTGACAAACTAACTTTTTTTTCTCTTAGGTCCAGAGATTCCCGAAATTGATCCGTTGGATGAGAGCGAGGAATTGATCGCCAACAGATTCTCTTTCACAGGTGAATTCAATGATCGCATGCTGTACGAATACGATTTTGGGGATTCTTGGACCCACGGGATTCAGTTGGAAAGAATTTTCAAATGCAAGGACAAACAATTCTATCCAATTTGTAGCGAAGGTGAGGGGACTACTGCAAGTTTTCCAAATTTCCAGTGAGTCTAGGGACGAATATAAAAACAAGTAATATTTTTTCCCATAAGGTAAGCGTGCCTGTCCTCCAGAGGACGTGGGTGGATTGGAGGGATACTACAACTTTTTGAAGATTTTGAAAAGTCCAAAACATGAAGAATATGAAGATATGCGTAATTGGGCTGACGACTATGGCTGGAGCGATGACCCGGCATATTTTAATGCAGCTGAGTGTGATTTTGATTTCTCTTGAGGTTAAGCTAATTCAGTTAAGGTGTCACTCGACTTCTTTGTTAAATTATTACTCATATCTCTGGAAAAACAAGCACTTGCAGAAGGAAACTCCCCTTTATTTTTTTTAGATTTTTATTCATATAGAAGTATACTAGTACTATCCATGTTAGATTTATCACATCTTAATTTTCTTGTTAATTCATTTACCTGAAACACGATTTAAACTGCGAGAAACCATTTAAATAATCATATTACTCCGTAATTAACTGTAATAAGCAAAACCAGGGTAATTTAAACCGACAGATTCTAATTGGTAGTCCCATCAGGACCAAGTGCGTGGAAGAATTTCGGAAGGTTTGGTTTGTACTAATGAATTTTAGGCATCAACATTTGAGCTCCGAGAGATGGAATCTTAAATAAATTGAACAGATTGGAAACCAGTAGTATTTCATTCGGGCGTTGTGAAAATACTTGGTAATATGCGAAGTCACATGATGAAAATAAAATTGGCATAAATAGTGTTGCGTGTATGATCCCTTAAAGTTATTCTATAGGAATGAGTAATTTATCCTTTGTCGACATTAATGCAATTGATAAGTTTGATAAAAGCAACTTTTTGTCTATAAATTCCTCGAATCTGTCGTTGTTGGGACCTTCTACATTATTGTTTCAATCATGCATCAGAATAATATAAATTTCATCCAACTTTCACCATTCGCAGAATATACCGTTTCCTAACGATTACAGGTTATATGCCTGAACTCCGAAAGATTTTATGAATGTGCCCTCGAACAGTTCAAATTGTTTTCTACGTGGAGTGGATTTTCCACCTGTCAAGTTTTGATGACTTGCCACTTTAGAGTTCGTTTTATAATAGAATTCAAATAAAATTTAGCTTCGAGTGTTGGGATTTCATTTAGATAAGCGACGTACGTATTGTGTACTTATTGGATTAAAACAAAGATAAAACTGTTAACTCGATAAAAGCCCTAGCAAACTTGGTTATGGAATTCATTTTCAAACTCAGCCACCATGAAGCTTCTGACCTTGTTAGCACTGTTGGTGTTTGTGGCTGTTGCCTCAGGGAGGACACCCACAGGCACTTTGGATGGGTACGTTTGCCTTCTGGAATAAATTTAAAATTCCCCTTTATTTTCATACGTTTTTTTAACTAACTAAAATAGGTTCCAAGTTTTGAGTGTTACCGCCGTCACTCCTCTGCAGTTTCAGTTTCTAAAGGGCTTAGTTGAGAATGTTGAACTGGATTTCTGGACTCTTCCAAAATACCAAGGGGTCACTGACATCATGGTCAGTCCCGATCAAAAGGAACTCCTCGTCACCCTATTGGCTGCAAAAGGGATTAAATGGAGTGTCAAAATTAGTGACGTTGGAAAGTAAGTGTCTGTCAATCAAAATAACCCAAAAACAAAACAATATCACACACGAGTCAACTGATTTTTATCTGAATTCCAGAATCGTTGAAGAGCAGAGATTGGAAAATGATAAAATGTTGAAACAGGAAAGTCGCATGTCCTGGACTGCGTATCAAAGATACCCTCAGGTAAAAATCAAACAAGCTGCCCAGGCCAGAATTCATTGTATTTGAAATTCTGTTTTCATTGGTATGAATTAATCTAGATTGTCGAATGGCTCGAAAGCATTGCCTCAAATGACTTGGTCACCTTGATTGTACTTGGGCAAAGTTTTGAAGGACGGGACATCCATCAGGTCAAGGTCTCCAGCGGAGATTTACCCAATGGAGAGCTCAAGCCTGCCATTTTCATTGACGCTCACTTCCATGCCCGGGAGTGGGTTTCCGGTGCTTCTGCTACGTGGATCATCAACGAAATCATTTCAAACCCGGAGAAGTATGCTGAAATCCTTTCCCAATTTGATTTCTTTGTTGTTCCATTGGCGAATCCCGATGGTTACGAATATTCCCATGGGGCTGGGAATCGTATGTGGAGGAAAACCAGGAGTACCAACTCGGGTAGCGCCTGCTATGGAACTGACCCCAACAGGAACTTTGCTTTTCAATTTGGTATGCTCCATCTCCCAAATTTCATGCTGATAAATCCTCACTTACTCTCATTTTTAATTTAAACAGGCGGAGAGAGCACATCCAGTCAGCCCTGCTCGGATATTTTCAGTAATGTTAAAATACGTGCATCTAATTGGACAAATGGATTCCACTTTATTATTTCTGATTTAATTTGATTTCAACAGAGGGTGAAGAAGCCTTTTCGGAAGTTGAGACCAGTCTAGTTCGGGATGCAATTAAAAGAGTACAGGCTGAACGAACTGTTTATGCCTACTACACGATCCATTCTTACGGTCAAGTAAGATTTGCTTGCCTCCTTCCTCCTCGATTTCAATCCTGCGCAGGGGTCTCATATTTCCATTATTAACTTTACAGTTGTGGCTTCTGTCTTGGGGATACACCCAAAATAAATATCCTGAAGATTATCCCGAACTTGTAAGTTATCTTGTAGAGTCCTATAAGCAGGAGCCAAGAAGAACAAGCTAGAATATTTGTATAATAATTGAAATTATAAAACACTCTAGTTGGATTGGGGTCAGGACAGTGTGGCAGCTATTCGTAGCGTCCATCAGAAGACTTACAAAGCCGGTCAGGGTGCAGATCTACTCTGTAAGTTTTATGAACGCATGCGTGCAACAAGTTAAAATCTTAACTGAAGGGACGGCGGCAATGAACTTACCTTACCTTGTTAATAATAGATGGGGTTGGTGGGGCGAGCGATGACTGGGCCAAGAGTGAAGGCGTCAAGTATGTTACCACCCTGGAAGTGAGAGATACGGGCTCGTTCGGTAAGTTCTCCGACTTTCAAGTCATAAACGCCGTCGCCCGCTCGTTTTCTAACAATGGCATTCTATTTCCAGGTTTCATGCTCCCGGCTGATCAAATTATTCCAACGGCCGAAGGTAAACAAGGCATTTCATCTTAATTTATGAAACAGAACTTCCTTTTCCTGTAATACTAACGGGCGTATCCTTTGATTACAGAAATCTGGGCTGGAATCCAAGTAATTTCAACCACACTAAAGAAGGAATAATATTAAGTAGATTTTCTATTTGGACCATCCCCTTTTTTTTCCATCCACTACTGACCCAAATAAATAAATCGAATAAACTTGCCAAACCGCTATAACCCTTACTTCAAATTCTTACGGGTTTTTACTCTCTTTTTACTTTATAATTGTTTGTAATAACAAAGTATATGCTTGAGCGGTTTTCACTAGTTGTTAAATTTCCGATCTAGTAAATCCTCAAATTTTGTGATTGTGTGTCCTGTGTGCCCTTCAGATTGTTGTTCACAATGCGAATTTTCCACCTGTCAAAATTTTAGTACTGCCACTTAAAGTCAGTTTGGTTTTTGGCGTTGATTAAAACGTCAGTTATGCGATAGCAGTAAGATAAACTTTGTTCGTAAGAGGTGTTGAATTAAAACTGTAAAATAGTTTTGGTAATGCAGTCACTCTAAAATCAAACACCATGCAGGTTTTGGCCTTCCTTGTATTGATAGCTGCAGTGGCAGCGAGGGAACCTACCGGTATTCTGGCAGGGTACGTTTTCCATTCAATCTGTTAAACTTACTTGAGAAAATACTTCACTTGATCCAGTTCTTCTAATTTTGCTAACATTTGATTCCACAAGGTTTCAAGTTTTGAGTGTTACTGCCGTGACTCCTTTGCAATTTACGTTCTTAAAGGGTTTGGTAGAGAATGTTGAGCTGGATTTCTGGACTCCTCCCAAGTACCAAGGCATTACTGACATTATGGTCAGTCCCGATCAAAAGGAGCTCCTCGTCACCCTATTGGCTACCAAAGGAATTGAATGGAGTGTCAAAATCAGTGATGTTGGAAGGTGAGCCCATACCAATCAACACGGGATGAAGAACACTCGGTTTCTTCTTTTATTCTCCCAGCCACTTCCATCCCAATAGACAAAATAAAAACTTGAAGGCTCTTCTACTAACTTTGTCTTGTTTCCAGAATTGTGGATGAGCAGAGATTGGAAAATGACAAGTTGAGAGGAGAAGGTCGTATGACCTGGGCTGCCTACAACAGTTATGCAGAGGTACAGATAACATCAAAGTCGACCTAAATCCAAATGACAATCTGTAAAATTTAGAATCAGAATTAAAGTATTAAGTATGAGTATTAAATTATCTCTATAGATTGTTCAATGGCTCGAATCCATTGAGTCAAATGATTTAGTCACCTTGACTCCAATTGGGCAAAGTTTTGAAGGACGGGATATCCATCAGGTCAAGATCTCCAGTGGAGGTCCAGCAAAGCTGGCTATTTTCATTGACGCCAATTCCCATGCCCGAGAGTGGGTAACCAGTGCAGTGGCGACTTGGATCATCAACGAAATTATTTCAAACCCAGACAACTATGCAGACATCCTTTCCGACTTTGACTTCTTCTTTGTTCCAATGGTAAATCCCGACGGTTACGAATATTCGCATGGTGCGGGGAATCGCATGTGGAAGAAAACCAGGAGCACCAACTCCGGTAGCCCTGATTGTAACGGAACGGATCTCAACAGGAACTTTGATTTCCATTTTGGTTATTCAACATTTTCATTCCTGCAACGCTTCCAAGAAAATATACATTCTGTAACTGTAATTTATTTTTCCACAGATGAAGTGGGCACATCTGGCAACCCATGCTCGGATATTTACCGTATGTCCAACTGGCTTCAATCTCTTGTCCAATGAAGTCAATGTTTTTTTTTGTAGCTGGAGTTGCAGCCTTTTCCGAAACTGAGGCCGAAGCACTTCGTGATGCAATAGAAGCAATTCCTGTCCCGGGAGTTTATGCATATTACACGCTCCATTCTTACGGTCAAGTATGTTTCCATTGTTACGAGGCGTATTGTCGTGCCAAAATATTCGTTTGTCCATAATTAATTTTTGATAGCTCTTGCTTCTACCGTGGGCATGGACCCAAGCAGAACAGCCTACAAATTACAACGACACTGTAATAAATTTACAGAGTACAAATATCACAAAACCAAGACTATTTCCATAAAATTGATTGTTTTAGTTGAAATGGGGCAAGGCCAGTGCGGCCGCAATTGGAAATGTCCATCAAAAGTCTTACAGGGCCGGACAGAGCGCCGACATGCTTTGTAAGTTGGCCAGAACAATTTCCGGTATATTTCCTCCAGCGATGAAAAGATAAGGTGTGGTATACTCTGTATTTTTTAGATGCTGTTGGTGGGACAAGTGATGATTGGGCCAAGAACAAAGGAATCGAGTACGTTGCAACCCTGGAAGTGAGAGATATCGGCCAATATGGTAATTCATTAATTGGGAATTTTGAATCCCCTGTTGTCGACGGCCAACTCTCTCAATTTCAATTTTTCAGGTTACTTGCTTCCTGCCGATCAAATTATTCCAACGGCTGAAGAGATTTGGGCAGGAATCCAAGTCATTGCTACAACATAACTACTTTAACACACGGAATATAATATTCAATTTTTTATTCCAAATCCATAACTAGGGAAGCTGTTGCAATTATTTATGATGATGTTGAATTTTATTTTTTTCTGTTTTAAATATACTAAATTCGTTTGGGACAAGTCTTGGTTCGAATCGAAGCTTATCTTATGAGAAGTAGGAAGAATTCAGAATTTATTAGAAAAGGAGTGGAGAGTTTGATTAATTTCAAGATGATTTTAGTGGTGCGGGTGGTGGATTTGAATTGGCAATGAGAGTTCCGTTTGAAAATATTCCTGTGGATCCCATTTCCGTTTCGTGTCAACCAGCTTCCCGAAATTCCTCTTATAATTCCTAACGTAATGGTGCTTGATGTCTAGATCCGCATAATTCTGATACGTCTCTCCACTGTCCACGAATTGAATGGCGTCCCAAAACTTGGTCATCCATTTCAATCCGAGTTCTACCGCCCTGGACTTAGGGGTTCCTTCATAGCGAACGCTCAAATTAAAAGTTGAGTTTCGATGGACGTAGGCGTTCTCATTCCGGGCGTGTCTTTGAACAGCTCCCGTCTGAGTACTCACGTGGATCAAAATATTGGGCGGCATTCCTTTCATTGACTTCCCGAGTCCGTCGAGTTCGGATTTGGTGATTTTTCGGTTGACGAACAATGATTTGGATTTAAAGTAGCGTTTGGCGGAGAGGTCCTTGCTGAGGGCATCCATGAGCTCATGGAGCTCCGCATCCGTTGGGATTTGACCTTTGATCAGTTTGACCTTCAACTTGTAAACGGGTTTCCTGCCAATCTCTCTCGGATATTCGATAGGGGCGTAGCCAGTCGTAGTCACGAATTGGAAGTAGTTGGGATAGGAAAAACTCTCTTCGGCTCCTTTGGGGAATATCGTTGAAACTGCTTTGAGCAAAGCCGCGTTTGATCTTGGTTGAAGGAGGGGATCTTGGATATGGAGCAAGTGAACGGTGGTTCCTCTGAGTAGAGAAAACATTTGCTTGTTGTACGCATCTGGGAATATAAAAGTTCAAAATACACTGTAAACGTTTGAGAAAATAATGAAAAGTGAAATCATTTTGTGTAAATTCCCTCTAAGCACTTGCCATTTGTAATGTAGAGACTTCTTGAAATTGAGGGATCATTTCCCTCGGCCCAGGAATGAAACTTTTGAAAGGCATAAAAAACTTCAGCAACGCGTTTAAGTGGGTAGTTAAGGGTCACGTATGTCAGTTGGAGATCCGAGGCCTTGAATACCTTCAACTTAATCTCGGTGAGAATCCCAATGTAGCCAGGCCCCATTCCCCGGAGCCCAAACCACAAATCAGGATTCTTCTCCGGATTGGCCTGATGGATCTCCCCAAAGGAGTCCACCATTTCCAGCTCCGTAATACTGTCCACTGTGAGTCCGTAGAGACTCGAGAAGGGTCCGTGCCCACCGCCAATCGCGTCCCCAGCCATTCCCGCCGTAAGCTGATTCACCAATGGCAACCCATACCCACCATTTTTCCACAAGTAGGCGTGGATGTGCCCGACAAGGGCTCCCGGCTGAACGGTCACGACGGCCCCTTCCGCAGTTACCTCTATCGAGATTTCCCGCATATTCCGGAAATCCAATACGACGGTTTGATTGGTGCCCCAAGAAATGGATTCAAATGAGAGACCCCCACTGTTCGGCACAAGATGGAGTTTGGTTTGGGCTCCGCATCGGACCGCTCGAGTGACGTCCTTAACCCCTGAAGGTAAAATGAATGCGAGTGGGAACTGCCGTAGTTTCCGTAAATTCCAGGGTTGATTGAGATGCTCGTAGCGTTCCGCATCCTCTCCATGAATTACGATTTTATTCGAATCAAAGTCGTTTTCGTTGAGACACTTCCGGAATTCCTGGAGTCGGTAACTGTGCAGCTGTCCAACATAGGTTTCCTTGACCCAGGAAAGGGGATTACGGACGAGAGAAGTGAATGCATTGCTATGAGAAAAACTGTCCCATTTCTCAAACAAAGTTCCGTCGACAGTCATTGAAAATGATGCAACTCCGACAGCAGCAACAATAAATAGGTTCAAGTAACACATTGTGAGTTTTTATTTAAGCTCAACTCAAACTTAACTAATTGGGAATTAACTAAGGCAAAGAAGGCACGAGGGAAGGGAGCATTTGGAAGAAAGACGGAAGAATCACGCCCAATTAATTTTAGCTAACCACTCAACCCACCTCAAGATAATTCCATATGAGGCTCTTAGCCACAATAAATATAAAAGTACATTAGAAATTATCACAAGCTCACAGAGAGAGTCTATAAAAATAAATTAACTCATTAAATTAAGCCCGTCTCCGTTTAGTTAATTGAAGAGTGGACTGCCTGGAGAAGTTTAGCTGATTTCCTGAACATTTTCGGCACTAGGCTGAGCTACCTCAATGTAGTCCAGGTTGACATCCGGCGAAATGAGTTGCACGTCCCAATCAGTGGCTGCCCAATCAATGTCTTCAGGAGGAGACGCTTCACTTCCGCTTTGGTCGGCTGGATTGACATGTCCAACTTCTGACTCCGCAGAGGTATTGGCTAGAAGAATCGAGTTACTATGATAGGTTCCTAAATACTTCTCAGCCTATGTGCTGATGCTTTGCCTCTTAAGTGAATGAATTTAAAAAAAAATGAAGACTTACGTCCAGTGGTGGTCTCGTCATTGAACAAGTTCATGAGAAAATCATATCCAAATTCATCAATGAGCATCTCTTGGATCCAATCCGTAACTGCCTTTCCAATTTCTGCAGGGGACAGATCCAAATCCGAGAATAGATTTGGCTCGTCGATGAAGTCTGCGTTGTATTACAAAATAAAAACAGTTTTGTAGGCGCTTCAAAAAAAACTTGTTTTTTTTTAAATAATTGAAAACCCATCACAGGACTCACCTTCTTGGTTACCAGTTCCGTCTTCGAGTTCGACAATTTCGAAAGCCGGTGGTGGAGTTGGATCGGATATCGGAAGTGGTCCTCCAGGCGTGACGACGGGTCGAGACTCATCTGGAGATGACACCTGAGCAGGTCCAGACGACTCCTGTTCTCCGATGACTCCATTCTTACATACCTTTGGGGCAGTGGGAGCTAAACATGCCAAAAGAATAAAAGGAATCCGTATAAGCATGAACCCAAGGGGTATCAAGAGCTAAAGTCCCAAAATTTGCAAATTAACTCACCTTTGACGACTGTTCGGAATCGACCGTTGCAGGAACTTCCTTTACCAAAAAACTCCTGAATGTCCTTGACAGGAGGAGCTAAAGCAGAAAGAAAGAGAAACGCATCATGAAATGAATTGTTAGGAGTACCAAAAGAAATTACAACAAATGGCATAAAAATCATTTTCCTTACAGTCCCTTTTGAGTTTCTTCGTCGGTCGTTTTCGTGTCGGAGGAACGACGTCACTGGACATGACAATTATCCGATGAATTCTGCTTTGGTTGCGACGGAGGCGGAGAGCAATCGGGTAGCATTCGTCATACTTCCCCAGGAGTTTGTCCACTTCTTTCCGATCCAAAATGATTTTGACCCGTTGGGTGATGTGATGAGCTTTTTCAAGTTCCCGGAACTTCTTCTTGGATACTTGGTCTTTTTTCGATTTCGGACGTCCGAGTCCACGTTTACGGAGGTCCGGCAGCAAGGTACGGATTTTGGATTGGATGGATTGGGCCTTCATCTCCTGCACTGTTTGGTTTTTTGGTGGTCCGAAATCTGGAAGTGGAGTCATGGTGGAGTCCTTGGTCTTGAAGGGAAGCACTAGACCAACTTGGAAGGAATTCCGAACACAAAGTTCAAACTGAGCTGGAAAATCTCTAAATCTGGAATGTTTGTTTGATAAAGTGGGACTGGAGACCTTGGAGGAAGGAGCCCTGAACTGAAAATCCTGATTGAACTGGAGAAATTCTAAAATTGAAACGAGTGACTGAAAAATTGATCTGAGCTCTAACGACGGGAGATGAGGAATGGCAGAAATTGTGCTGGTCCGACAGGTTGAAGAGGAGACTTGTTACCATTACGCGACACTTGGTAACAATTTACCGCGAATTTCGTAACACTTGTAACCTCTCCTGCATTTCTTGTCTTTCATAACCTCCATAAGCTTTCATTATTGCCGCACAAGATTCCAATTTTTCAAACTTGGTGTTACGCGTGCAGGTTACACCCACATTACGCAGGCGCGTTTTTTTTAACGACCGAGACCATAATGCTAATTTCCATTTGGTAAATGATGAATGACGAATTATTTTAAAAAAAAAAAATCGTCACGCAACAACTCATTCGTAACTGGATCAAATTCATCCAGACCTGAACCTTAATCTCATCGTTTTTCTTTCCACCTCTTCTTAGCACTCATATTAGCATATCGATTATCATCTAAGAAAGATGTGTGGCATATAATTCCATTCAGAAGATTATTAGCTCGATCGATGCGGCGTTACTGCCTGAGATCCAAGAAAGTTTTGAATTCTCATGCCATGATCATAGCTTTCTCATATCATGGCCCTGCTCCTAAGCCCCAAAAGGAGGCTCGTGCTTCTCATGACCTCATATTTTACAGTCCCAGCATTCCTGCTCTCATTCAACTGAATGAGCAACAAGTGAAAAGTGATCCAATTTTCTGCCATAAAGAAGAGCAGACAAGGGGGAAATGATTGGCTTCATCTCTCTCCGACATACTTTCTCCTTCCTTGGGTTTCAAATTGAATTCCACTCCACTCCGTCCTAACTTTTTCGGGGATGAGTTTGCGGCGGTGGGTCTAATTCCGCAGTCTCGTCCTCCTCTCGTCCTGGAGGACGGAAGGAGAGAATCCAGTTCAACATTAAATCGGATTAGACTATTGGGTGGACACGGGATTTCATTTCTGGAGAAAGTCTGCGTTGGATGCTCAAGTTGAGGTTCTGGAGGAGGGAATTAAATCAGGTCCATGGTGAATGAATTGGGGATAACCCAATTTCACACGAGTGTGTTTGGGGAAAGTTGCTTTATAGCCAGCCCAATTATTTGTTACTTTATTTTTTTTTAACCCTGTAAGGCGCACTCAGTAAAAAGTTCAATTCCTGTGGAAGTGAAACTCAAATCCAAAGCCTCACTTCTTCTTCCTTTCTTTATTGAATTGACAAAATGAATGAATAATAAATGAATCCTCTGGATTTGATCAAAGAGTAAATAAGAAAGCCTTTAAGTCACGTTCTCTCTGGTGAAAACTTTAGAAGAAGAAAAGAGAAGTTCAGTTTCTCTCACAATCCACACCCTCCGGCTAAGGATGAGAAATAAGAAAATCTGCTTTCCTTCGCAATATTATTCAACTTACTCAGTCCCTATTTATTTTATCTCTTCATCATCATCATGTTTACAAGAGTCAAAGAAGATAACAGGAAAAATGAGAATCCCTTCAAGCCATATGATTCCTTTGCATTAATCACGTCCTAATTCTTAATAATCTTCCTAGATGCTACACAAGCCCGAAATTATCCATTTCAGAATGCTTTTCAGACCCTTCATTTCATCCACGTACTCAATCTGGTGAGTTTTTTTTGCAAACTCTGAAAAAATATATGATGCAGTTCTCTTTCAAATTTTAGTAAATATGGAAGCTGGCCTTCCTTTCCATTCGGAACGGACAAAGTTGACTAGATTCAACAAAGAGAATTATTCTTTTTACTTCAGTTCTCCAGTTTCCTGGAGATCAACTGAAATCAATTTGTCCCCATTAGCCTCATTTCCTTTCCGTTGTATCAAATTCATTTGCCATCTTCAGTTTCTATCCAATCAACTAAACAACCATTCGCGGAGCATTTAAATGGGAAGCCCAACTGCACATCTAAAAGGTTCTTTGATTGCATCAAAATAAAATTAATTTGCAGGCCCATTTGGCAACCGGATATACAATGGATTGAATCACGCGTCTCACTGCCATTCACCAGCCAATCTGAATCGGCTCGACTTCAGTTCTCCTTTGCTTATCAAAGCCTCCCAGCGTCAGTTCCATCCATGGATATCGTTTGAAACATCAAACCAAATGCCTAACCGTTATGCTTCCCGTAAAGTATTTAATTCAATTAAGAATCATAGTTAGAGGACTTTTGGAGTCCTTTTAATCAGAGCAAGTGACGAGAAGAATTGAATTCATTAAGCCTCGCCACATTCCGTTCAAACTCTTAATTAGGGCCGATAAAAGAACAAGGAGTTCGGTTCCTTGCTGCATTGTTTTGAGAATGACGCAAAACTTGCTCGTCCTCCTCTTTCAGCTACGTCTACTTCTGATTAACGGAATTAGGAGTTGATTAACTTTGTCTACGCTCCGAGAATAAAACCTCATCCGGGCTTTCAAACGACAGTTGATAATAATTGTTTATTACGGATGAGAATTCATAATTACTTATTGGAGCTTGTGTTTTTTTTTCAAAATGGGCTTTTGGTTTTAGTTTAATGCGATTTTTTTGAACCGCTTGGAAAAAGACGGAGTCCATTTGAGAAGCCCAATGAATTGCCATACCCAGGAACTCATCCAGAGTAAATTGGTAAAGTACCTCCGGTCCGATCCGCTTCCAACATTACAGTTGTCCCCCTGACAGCACGAGTTGCAGACATACCTGGAAGAAGGCGGAATTAAAACATGTCATCTACGCCCCCTGTGACCATATCCTTGAGATCCCTTCCATTTTTTGTGTACAAAATTGGCGGCGATGAAAATTGCAAAATGAAACTTACAGGCGCGTCCTTTCCCCCATAATGACACAACCGGGCTCACATTTCGTAGTACAATTCCTTTTGATTCCAAACGTTTTCATCGGCCATGTCTGATTTTCATCTGTCAATGTGAAGGAAAACTTACGCACCTGGAAGAGATGACCAGCACACAATTTGTCAGTGCCCGCACATCTATTTTGTTCCCATTATGCCCAGGGGATCAAGGAAGTTATAAAAGAACGATTTGTATTGTTGTGCTTACTAGGCAAAACGTCGAGTTATTGTCACACCGATTTGGGTAACCGAAAGTTCCGTCTTCATCCTCTGTCAGGTTGTGGCAGTTGGAATGCGTTTCCGAGTGACAGACATGACATGAGAGGGGATCCAAGAGTCGCCGGTTCTTTGAGGCTTCGATAAACTCGTCCGTCGTTTGCTTACTCGGCTGACACTCCCGTACTGCCAATTAGAATTATACCGTTTGAAACAACAAAAAATAGGAAATTTCTTCCCAAATACAATTAAATTAAGAACAAACTGGATAATAGTTACCGAGGAGGAAGAATTGAATGGAGAGTACGTATAACGTAAATTTGAGAACAGCGGCCGACCCGACCATGCCAAGGATTGGATTTGGAATCACAGGGATTGTTAAAAACTACTTGTAAATTTATTACAGTTTAGCTAAAACCTTGGTTAAACTTACAACCACACATTTCAAGGATTTCTCCTTCGCGGGAAGAGAAAGTAGAGTTGGAATGGAGAGAAATCAATACTTTCACCCATTTCTCTGCCTGCCAGTAGACTACGCGAGGCTATACCCGACGACACACGCTAAACAACTGAAACTGAAATGGAGTTGTGTGGGACTCTGCACGGCACACAGTCAGAGACGAAGCGTCGCATTCCCCCCATCAAAGACACAATTGAGAAGAAGCCGCAGCAAGGCAATAACGGACAACCGTGTGGCTGAAGTCTAACATATACAAAAATAAAAATAAAAAAATTTAGCACTAAAATAATGCGCTTAAAAGTTGTCTATGAAAATCTAAGCACGTTCGTGTAATCAAATCAACAATAAAATTATTGACGATTTACATATTTGATGTGCATCTTATAGTTGTTGAAAATTTATGAAGCCTCATTTGGAATCCTTTCTTTTCTCAGGTTCCAATTCAACAAGGAAAGTTACGATCCGGCACAGGTAGAAAGCGGAAATGGAAATACGTCAATTTGTTAGAAAGTTCTATGTTCTTTGTTCCGGATATGATGCTTTGCAGCGTTCAGGGACTGGGAGATGGAGGCGGAAGTTGAAGTGGTTGGGCCTGGATGACTTTTTTTTTTCTTCTTTCGAATGGCTTTTCTTGTAACCTGGGACCAGAAGCGTCTTCTTCTTTCTTTACTTGTTTCCACTTCCATTGTTTCCTATTATTTGAGTCCTATTGAATTTTCCTTTTGTTTCAACAAGTACAAGTTTTCCGGGCTCAATCTTATCGTCCACCACTTTCTTTGGGTCCAAAGGCCCCGCGTCTGTTTCGGACGGAAAAGGCAGATCAAGGGATTCTTCCACGCTCTAATTTCCCTTGGGCGAGCTTCTGTTTCCCGGTGACCAAATGATGATTAAAGCGGTGCGGAGCCCTCTCTTAACCCTGCCTGCACCAAATCATAACAATTATTTATTGGCTAAAGTTTACAAATGAAAACCACCGCGGTGTTTACCATGCCGAGCGCGTGCATGCGAGTGAGACGTCGCAGCGACATACTTTTGGGTTTCGGAAGAAGAAGAAAAGACCGTTTCCGAATCAATTGAGTAAATTGTCTTTTGTTCCGTCAGTTATTCACTTACGCTAGAAGCATACGGCTGGCCTGGAAAGTTGAACTAACTTTAAGCTTCTGAATGTAGCCTAAGTGATTTGAAATGATGGTGATGGGATGATTTGGTTGACTTTTCCCAAATTGTAAAATTACTCCAATTCCCATTAGACTATAACGTAACTATCCTACAATAAATCTCATAGGAAGAGAAAGCGAAAATCTGTTCGCGATCATTTTCCCCCGTCCTCATTCCATCTTCCATCCCACTGGGCCCCGCTTTTCATTTCATTTAGAAATTTCCCAATTTTCTCCATAGCATACCAGAGGTCTTTTTAAGCCCTACTAAATTGGTTGCTGAAGAGCTTAAGTCAAGTCTCAGTTTTTTTTTCGAATTGGAACCGAAATCATCCATTAGCTCCGCAGTCCCAACGCAGAGTAGTGATGAGGACGTTTTATTTACGCTGACAAATGAAAAATGAAGCTTTTAGTCTTTTGAGTCCGTCAGAGGAATCGGCGAGAAGGAAAGCCGGATTTCCGTTTTAAAACTCATTCCGCAAGGTCTATAAGGGATAAATTGAAGGGAAGAATGGAAATAAGGGAGTGCCTACTTTCCTTTATTTCCTCAAGCTGCGTCTTTTTTTTCATTTTACTAAATTCGGTAAGCTTTATATTAGGTTCATCTTCAGCTAAAAATTGACAAAGAGTCCACTCTCCCTCTCTCCCATCCAACTTGACTCTAAAATGTGGTGGGTTGATTAGTGAAAACTGAAGTGCTCCTGGCGGTATCTGAGAGTCGCTTCTTTGGTTTTCCAGCCGAGTTTACTTACTCTTCCTCTCGTCCTCGGTAATTTCCCCATAACTTTGCTTTCTTCTGAGCTCGGTCTTCGCGGTCCTTTCC
>Ga0194135_10000964_pt1 | contig 16735 bp, 10 predicted proteins | sample LitLau_LLRF_2013_FD_134024 | JGI IMG/M metagenome (GOLD analysis project Ga0194135, IMG submission 134024) | Freshwater sediment microbial communities in response to fracking from North America - Little Laurel Run_MetaG_LLRF_2013 (version 2) | ecosystem: Environmental > Aquatic > Freshwater >...
AACATTGCCTTTGAATATGGTAATGAAGTCGTAACTACTGGTGGAACAGGTTTTGGAATCATGGCCACTATAGTAGCTTCAGAACGTAAGTTCATTACCCGTGAACAGGCTGCTGCCAGAACTAAAAAAATTGTTGACTTTTTATGGAAAGCGGATCAGTTTCATGGTGCTTTTCCGCACTGGCTGAATGGTGAAACCGGAAAAGTAATCCGCTTCAGTCCTAAAGATGATGGCGCAGACATTGTAGAAACTTCATTTTTATTCCAGGGTTTACTCACAGCCCGTCAATACTACACCGCAGATAATGCAGTTGAAAATGATATCCGTAATAAAATACTATGGATGTGGGAAGGCATTGAGTGGAACTGGTTCACTCAGCAGCAAAATGTACTTTACTGGCACTGGAGCCCTAACAATGGCTGGAGTATGAATCATCAGATCAAAGGCTGGAATGAGTGTTTCATCACTTATATCATGGCTGCTGCTTCTCCCAAATCGCCGATAGACAGAAAAGTTTACGATGAAGGCTGGGCAAACAGCAATACCTTTTTTAACGGAAAGAAATTTTCAGGTACTACCCTACCCCTTGGATTTGACTTTGGTGGTCCGTTATTCTTTTCACAATATTCATTTATAGGTCTGGACCCGCGTGGCTTAAAGGACCGTTATGCAGATTATTTTGAACAGAATAAAAATCACACCTTAATCAACCACGACTATTGTGTAGCAAACCCTAAACATTACAAAGGTTATGGTGAAAACAGCTGGGGTCTCACTGCGAGCGACAGCTGGCAAGGTTATGCAGCCCACTCGCCTAACGAAGATTTAAGTGTAATCAGTCCTACAGCTGCCTTATCAGCTTTTCCTTATACACCTGAGTACTCTATGAAAGCTTTAAAACATTTCTATTTTGATCTGGGTGATAAAATCTGGAGCGAATATGGTTTTGTAGATGGCTTTAGTGAAGAACATAACTGGTATGCCAAATCACACCTGGCTATTGATCAGGGCCCTATCATCTGTATGATAGAAAACTACCGCAGCGGATTATTATGGAAATTATTTATGAGCAGCCCTGATGTTAAAAATGGATTGAACAGACTGGGTATTACAAGCCCGGCATTAACCAAATAAGTTTATGATGAAAGGTAATATTCTCCTGATATGTTTCTTATTCTCGGGTCTCTCCCTGTTTGGGCAGCATAAACAACTGACTTACTGTAATCCCGTTAATCTCGATTATGGGTACGTCCCTATTCCCGGGTTTACCGGACAGGGCAAACACAGAGCAACAGCCGATCCGGTAATCGTAAACTACAAAGGAGACTATTTCCTGTTCTCTACGAACCAGAAAGGATACTGGTGGAGCAGCGACCTCTATAACTGGAATTTTGTATCCCGGTCCTTTCTTCGTCCGGAGCATAAGGTATATGATGACCTTTGTGCACCTTCGGTCTGGATACAGGGCGATACGATGCTGGTTTTCGGTTCTACCTATGCTAAAAACTTTCCCATCTGGATGAGTACAGATCCTAAACAGAACAACTGGAAAGAGGCCGTTCATGAATTTGAAATCGGGGGTTGGGACCCGGCCCATTTTGTAGACGATGATGGTAAGTTATATATGTATAATGGCAGCAGTAACCGCTACCCTTTATATGGTGTAGAATTAAACAGAAAAACTTTTCAGCCCATAGGCACCCGGAAAGAACTACTTCTGCTCGATGATCAGCGCTATGGCTGGCAGCGTTTTGGAGAATATCTGGACAATACTTTTCTGGACCCTTTTATAGAAGGGGCCTGGATGACCAAATATAAAGGAAAATACTATCTGCAATATGGCGGACCAGCCACAGAATTTAGCGGTTATGCCGACGGAGTAGCTATCGCTGACAACCCCCTGGGCCCGTTCGAACACCAATCCTTACCCCTGTCTTATAAGCCAGGTGGTTTTGCCAGAGGAGCCGGACATGGTGCTACTTTTCAGGATAACTGGAAAAATTACTGGCACGTATCTACGATGGTCATCGCTGTAAAAAACAATTTTGAACGGAGACTTGGAATCTGGCCAGCCGGATTTGACCGGGATGGCACCATGTATATGGATGCTGCCTTTGGTGATTACCCGCATTATCTGCCTACACAAGCCACAGATCATTTAAAATCAGGTTTTACCGGCTGGATGCTGCTTAATTATAATAAACCTGTAACCGTATCTTCAACTTTAGGGTCTTACGCTGCAAATAACGCTGTTGATGAGAATATAAAAACCTATTGGAGTGCAGCCAGTGATCAAAAAGGAGAATGGATACAGTCTGATCTTGGAGCATTATCTGAAGTAAAGGCAGTTCAGATTAATTATGCTGATCAGGATGTTACTTTTTTAGGTAAACAAACAGACACATACCATCAGTATAAGCTTTGGTATTCGGCAGACGGTAAAAGTTGGAAAATACTCGCTGATAAAAGTACCAACAAAAAAGATGTCCCACATGACTATATAGAGCTGGATCAGGCAGTTAATGCCCGGTTTATCAAATTAGAGAATATACATATGCCGACGGGCAAATTCGCGATCAGCGGGTTAAGGGTATTCGGTCATGGAAAAGGCAGCAAACCTGCAGCCGTTGAAAATTTCACCGTGCTCAGGACAGAAAAAGACAAAAGAAACTCCTGGATCAAATGGAATACTGTAGATAATGCTTATGCCTATACTATTTACCTGGGTACCGACCCTGATAAACTGTACAACAGTATCCTGGTTTATCAGGCAAACGAATACTGGTATAAGGGCATGGATAAAGAAAAGCCCTATTATTTCTGTATAGAAGCTATTAACGAAAACGGGGTTTCCGCAAGATCAAAAGTAATCAGGGTTAATTAACATCGAATAAACACTATTAAATACACATATGAAACAATCAACTTCCTTATTTTTCCTGGCGGCTGTTTTTCTTGCAAACTCTGCGTTTGCACAACAGAAAAAACCCGCAAGCGCGACAGATCCTAAGATGAACTCCTTCATCGATAATCTGATGTCAAAAATGACGTTAGATGAAAAAATCGGACAGCTTAATTTACCAGCGGTAGGTTTTGATGTAACTGGCCCGATTTTAAGCCAGGGAGTAGATGAAAAAATTGAAAAAGGCCTTGCAGGTGGTGTTTTCAATACTTTCACACCACAGGCGGTTCGGAAATTACAGGAACTTGCTGTAACGAAATCACGTTTAAAAATCCCTTTATTATTTGGCTATGATGTAGTGCATGGTCATAAAACTATCTTTCCTATTCCGTTGGGTTTAAGTGCCAGCTGGGATATGGGCCTGATTGAAAAAAGTGCACGTATTGCAGGCAGAGAAGCAAGTGCAGATGGTTTAAACTGGACTTTCTCTCCAATGGTGGATATCGCAAGAGATCCGAGATGGGGCCGGATTTCTGAAGGTTCGGGTGAAGATCCTTACCTGGGATCATTAATCGGCGCTGCTATGGTAAGAGGATATCAGACTAACAGCCTGTCCAATAAAGATGCCATCCTGGCGTGTGTAAAACACTTTGCTTTATATGGTGCTGCCGAAGGCGGAAGAGATTACAATACGACAGACATGAGTCTGATCAGGATGTACAACGAATATCTGCCTCCTTATAAAGCGGCTATTGATGCTGGAGCCGAAACTGTAATGGTATCTTTTAATGACATTAACGGAACACCTGCGACAGCAAACAAATGGTTACTGACAGATCTGTTACGCAATCAATGGGGCTTTAAGGGTTTTGTCGTAAGTGATTATACAGGTGTCAATGAACTGGTTCCTCATGGTTTGGGTGATTTGCAGACTGTAAGTGCAAAAGCACTGGATGCAGGGACTGATATGGATATGGTTGGAGAAGGTTTCCTGACTACTTTAAAACAATCGCTGAAAGAGAAAAAGATTACGCAACAGGTGATTGACCAGGCCTGCCGCAGGATCCTGGAATCAAAATATAAGCTGGGATTATTCGCTGATCCTTACAAATACGTTGACGAAGAACGTGCAAAAACAGAAATACTTTCTCCACAGAACAGGCTGGATGCAAGGAATATCGCAGCAGCTTCAATGGTATTGTTAAAAAACAACGATCAGTTATTACCACTAAAAAAAAATGCTAAAATAGCACTGATTGGCCCGCTGGCTAACAATAAACGTGATATGATCGGGAACTGGAGTGCAGCAGGAGACTGGAAAAAAGCGATCAGTGTCATCGAAGGATTGAAAAACGTTGCCCCAGATATGGATATCACCTATGCAAAAGGTGCGAACCTGGTAGATAATCCTGCTATCCTGAAACAGATTAATGCAAATGGTGCAGATATCGTTGCCGATGCAAAATCTCCGCAGCAATTAATTGATGAAGCAGTAGCCACAGCAAAAAAAGCGGATATAGCCGTTGTTGTCTTAGGCGAAAGTGCACTGATGGGCGGAGAAGCAACCAGCCGGACTAATCTCGACCTGTTACCAAATCAGAAAGATTTGTTGAAAGCATTGAAACTTACTGGTAAACCAATCGTATTGGTATTGATGAACAGCCGTCCTTTAACCCTCGACTGGGAAGATGCCAATGTACCGGCGATTCTGGAAACCTGGTTTAGTGGTACCGAAGCCGGAAATGCAATCGCTGATGTTTTGGTAGGTAATTATAATCCTGCAGGTAAACTGACTGCTACCTTCCCAAGAAGCGTAGGTCAGATCCCGCTTTATTATAATCACAAGAATACCGGCCGTCCTTATGACGGTGCTTCAAATGAGAAATTTAAATCCCGTTATATCGATAGTTCAAATGAACCGCTGTACCCTTTCGGCTTTGGTCTGAGCTATACAACTTTCAGCTTCTCACCAGTTAAAATCAATAAAAACACACTAAAAAGCGGCCAGACTATCGAGGCTACTGTAGAAGTAAAAAATACTGGAAATTTTGATGGACAGGAAGTCGTGCAATTATATCTTCAGGATATTTATGGTTCTGTAACCCGCCCGGTAAAAGAACTTAAAGGTTTCCAGAAAATCTTCTTAAAAAAGGGTGAATCCAAGCTAGTTACGTTCACCATTGACACAGAAATGCTCAAATTCTATAATGCAGATTTAAAATTTGCTGCTGAAACGGGAGACTTTAATGTATTTATCGGTCCTAATTCACGAGATATTTCGACAGCTCAATTTAGGTTTACACTTTAAAATTAATCCGTTATAAAAAGCCCTTCGATTATATGTCGAAGGGCTTTTTTTGTTTATACCAGATACTCCAAATCAAAGTGCGCAGAACGATGCAGTCTTACCTTCCATTCAGGATGCCTGCATTAAAAATGTACAGTGAATTTTTACTATTACTTCTTCATTGCCCCCGAATAATTGCCAATACAATAATTATACATTATTTTTTATGAAAATTTGTCAACTAAAACGTATTAAAATATTTAATTCGCAATTCTAAAAAGTTATTTGTGTAAGTAATACACTATACCTATTTTAGATCCTAACCAAATATTGCTTATGTATCAGGACAAATCACTTCAGCCCGATAATGTTATAACACAGCATGTTATAATCAGGGACAACCAAATTTCAACACACTAAAACAAGGAGTGCAATTATTGCATCTCCTGTGCTGACAATTCATTTTGCTGGATTAACTGTGGTGAAAATTACTTCCAGTTAATCCAAGAATCTGTTTAAGGCAGTTACCAGGCATTATTTATATAATCAATGGTAATGCCCTGGTAGACTATTGCCTATTATTTTCTTAAAAAGAAAAATAAATACCAAGTAAATTATCAACAAACAACATGAGTAAAATTATTTTAACGCCTAAAAAATCAACCTAAAATAAATTAACCAAATAAATTAAAAATCATGTTTAAAACTTTACTTCTAAAAAGAAAATTTCTTGGTATGCTGTTATGCTGCCTTACTTTTTCATTTGTGGTTATGGCCCAGACAAAGTACAAAGGTAAAGTCATCGGGGGGGATGACAAAGAACCTATCATTGGTGCATCTGTGCGGGTCAAGGGTGGCAAAGCAGGCACAGTAACTGATATTAATGGTGATTTCGTTCTCAGCCTGAAGTCGGGAGATGTATTAAGCGTTTCTTACATCGGGTATCAAACAACTGAAATCACAGTAGGATCTGCTGTTAATCTAAGTATTACATTAAAACCCAGCAAAAACTCATTAAATGAAATTGTAGTAACGGGTTACGGAACTCAACGCAAAAAGGATCTAGTAGGTGCCGTTGCTGTAGTGGATATGACAGCTGCGATCAGGCAGCCCACATCATCAGTTGAAAACCAGTTACAAGGTCAGGCGGCAGGTGTTACGGTTATTTCAGCTGGTCAGCCAGGTGAGGCTCCGGCGGTAAAAATCCGCGGGGCCAACACATTTGGCAATAACCAGCCATTATATGTTGTGGATGGAGTACCCACGACAAATGTAAGCGATATAAACCCAAACGATGTGGCGAGTATGCAAGTATTAAAAGATGCAAGTTCAGCATCAATTTATGGTGCACGTGCTGCTAATGGTGTAATTGTGATCACTACTAAAAAAGGGAATGGAAAGGTAAGCGTTTCTTATGATGCCTATTATGGTATACAGGTTCCAAAGGGAGGCAATGTATTTAACCTGCTAAACCCACAGGAGATGACAAGCTTAAGAACCTTAGCGATCAAAAACACGGCAGCATTAAAAGGTATTCCTGTTGACCTCAGCAGCAATTTATACGGACCTAATGGGAATGTATTACCAGATTATATCAGTGCAGGTGGTGCAGGTCCTTATGGTATCCATGACGGTGACCCTGCGGTTGATCCATCAAAATACAATGTGAATCCATTTTATACAACAGGAGATCCATCTGGCTTTTACCGTATTACAAGGTCAAACAAAGCAGGTACAGACTGGTATCATGAAATATTTAAAACTGCACCTATACAAAGTCACAACGTTGCTTTGAGTGGCAGTTCGGATGTAGCGTCTTATTTGTTTTCCCTAAACTACTTTAATCAAAAAGGTACATTAATGAATACCTATGATAAACGTTATACGGTAAGGGCAAACACGACCTTTAATGTATCCAAACATATCAGGGTAGGCGAAAATATATCGTACTCAGTAACTGAAAACCCGCTGATCAACGAAAACGATGAAGGATCTGGAATTGGAATGGCTTTCCGTGAGCAACCTATTATTCCAGTATATGATATCAATGGCAATTTTGCTGGTTCAAATACGGCAAACCTGGGAAATGCCAGAAATCCGGTAGCTATACAACAACGTACAGTAAATAATTACGGAGCTTATAACAGGCTGTTCGGTAATGTATTTGCCGAGACAGATTTTCTTCAGCACTTTACTTTACGCACACAATTCGGGGGTGAGTATTATTCTGATTATAATCATAATTTCACTTACCCTGAATATGAAAATTCAGAAAATAATACAGTAAATAAATACGCAGAAAACTCATTTAATGGATATAACTATACCTGGACTAATACATTAACCTATCATCAGATTTTTGACAAACATGATGTGAAGTTCCTGGTTGGAACTGAAAATTATAAAAACAGGTATCAAACCCTGGGAGCTACAAATACCGGATACTTCACTTTTGATAAAAACTATACAACCATATCAACAGGTACAGGTGTACCGACAGCTTACAGCACGATTGCAAGAGACAAATTACAGTCTCTTATCGCCCGTTTAGACTACACCTTTGACGATAAATTCCTTTTAAACGCAACTTTGCGTCGTGATGGCTCTTCAAGATTTCTTACTTATCAGTACGGTTGGTTCCCTGCTGCGAGTGCAGGTTATCGCCTGTCTCAGGAAAATTTCATAAAAAGCGCCGGCTGGATCAATGATTTGAAAATCAGGGGTGGTTATGGTGTGATGGGTAACCAGATCAACGTTGACCCTTCTAATGCCTTCACTACATTTGGAGCTAATAAAACCAATTCCTATTATGATATTGGCGGTACTTCGACCGGTACAGTAGCTGGCTTTACCCAAAGCAGAATAGGTAATCCCGATGCTAAATGGGAGCTCGATAAAAACTTAAACATTGGTTTTGACGGTTCATTCTTTAATCAGAAATGGGAAATTTCAGCAGATTATTATAAAAAGATCATCACTGGCTTATTGTACAATCCAAATCTTCCGGGTACTGCAGGCTCAGCAACTCCGCCTTCCAGCAATGTAGGAGCAATGAACAATACAGGTCTGGATATTGCGATCAGCACCCATCAGAATCTGGGACGTGACCTAAAAATGAATGCCTCTTTAACCTTCACTACTTACCATAATGTAATTAAAGCAGTGACTGTGGGTCAACCTTATTTTGATCAGAACTCTGGTCGTTTTAATGGCAGCTCAATTATACGTAATCAGGTAGGCGGCCCTGTAGGTGGATTCTTTGGTTATAAAACTGATGGTTTCTGGAATTCACAGGCCGAAATTACTGCAGCCAATGCAAAAGCACCTGGAGGCGTGTACCAAAATGATGCAGCCGTTGGCCGTTTTAAATATGCAGATGTAAACGGAGACGGAAAAGTTGACGCTAATGACCGGACATTACTGGGTAATCCGAACCCTAAATTCACAGGAGGCTTAAACCTTGATTTCACTTATAAAAACTTCGATCTGAATATGTTCTGGTATGGATCGTACGGTAACAAGATATGGAATGATGTAAAGTGGTGGACAGACTTTTATGCAAACTTTGCAGGTGCAAAAAGCAAAACAGCTTTATATGATTCATGGACACCAACACATATGAATGCAACAGCACCAATCCAGGAAATTGATGGTTCATTCAGTACCAATACCGTACCCAATTCTTACTATGTTGAAAATGGTTCATATCTGCGTTTAAAAAACATACAGATAGGGTATACTTTTGATCCGCAATTATTAAAATCAATCGGCGTAAACAGGCTAAGAGTCTATTTATCAGGCGCCAATTTAATTACAATAACTAAATATTCGGGTGTTGACCCAGAAATAGTAGGTGGTGGTCAGAATAGCAATACGAACAGTAGTACAAATTTCGGTGTAGACCGGGGTAACTATTCACCAAGCCGTACTTATTTACTAGGAGTTCAACTTAAATTTTAATCTTCAATTAATATGAAAAGTATAAAACGATTATCAGTTTGCGCATTAATTGCAGCTGGTCTGATACAAAATTCCTGCAAAAAAGCAGATTTGATGCAACCAGCTTTAGGGGCCTTAAGTACTACACAAATCACTACCAGAGCAGGTGTCGATGGCCTTCTGATAGGTGCTTATGCTGCTTTGAGTGGTCAGTCAGGAGACAATAACGTAGCCGGCGGTTCAAATCACGCCTTTGGTGGTGGAAATCCCTGGGAAGCTTCACCAGATAACTGGATTTACGGTAGTGTTGCCGGTGGCGATGCACACAAAGGAAGCTCAGGCATAGATCAGCCGGCTATTAACTCGATAGCGACCTTTACAGTTGACGCCAGTAACGGGTTTTTAAACTCGAAATGGATTGCTGATTATGAGGGTATAACCAGAGCTAACAACGTACTTAAAGCTATTTCAGGAGTTGCCGGAATATCTGATGCTGATAAAGCCAATATCATTGGCCAGGCAAGATTTCTCCGGGCACACTATTATTTCGACTTGAAAAAGATGTTTGGTAATGTACCCTACATTGACGAGACTGTAACTAATTTCGTTCAGCCTAATACAGCAGATATCTGGCCAAAAATAGTTGATGATTTTAAGTTCGCCTATCAAAACTTACCAGGGGCGCAGGCTCAGGTAGGTCGTGTAAACAAATGGGCTGCTGGTGCATATCTTGCTAAAACTTATCTTTATCAAAAAGACTATACAAATGCAGATAAAACATTTACAGAAGTTATTACCTCAGGTACAAACTCGGCCGGGGTACCTTATGGGTTAACAGATAATTACTTTGATAATTTCAATGCTGCGACTAAAAACAACAAAGAGACCGTTTTTGCTATTCAGCAGGCAGCAAACGATGGTACAGGAACTATTTCCAGTGCTAATAATGGTGATATGTTAAACTATCCTTATAACAGTCCATTTGGATGCTGCGGATTTTTCCAGCCTACTGTGGATCTGGCAAATTCATTCCGTACAGATGCCAAAGGTTTACCATATTTAGATGATTACAATACATATGCCATTGTTAATGACATGAACATTGCCTCAAATCAGGCTTTTACACTTGACGCTGGCAACCTGGATCCGCGTTTGGACTGGACAGTTGGCCGTCGTGGTATTCCCTATCTGGACTGGGGTAATCACCCTGGTCAAAACTGGATCCGTGAGCAAAGTTCTGCTGGTCCATATTCTCCTAAAAAGAATGTTTACTACCAGGCTACCAAAGGGACTTATGGAGATAACCATTCCTGGGCTCCGGGTAATGCCAACCAGGTTAACATTATCCGCTTTGCCGATGTTCTGTTAATGGCTGCTGAAGCTAAAGCACAATTAGGTACAGGTGATCTGGGCTTATCTTATGTAAATCAGGTACGCGCCAGGGCGGCTAAACCCGCTGGTTTTGTATACACTTATAAGGATGCAGCTAATCCTATGAATGGATATACAACAGTACCTGCCGCTAATTATGTCGTGGGCCAATACCCTGCCGGATCATTCACAGGTAAAGATATAGCCTTAAAAGCTATTTACTTTGAACGCAAAATCGAATTGGCAATGGAAGGTGGAAGGTTCTTTGATATTGTTCGCTGGGGTATTGCACAGCAAGCTTTAGCTACTTATTTTAATTATGATGGCAAAACCATAACAGACGTTACTGGTGCACATTTCACGACAAATAAGAATGAGGTTTATCCTATACCACAACCACAGATAGATCTTGAATCTACAGGTAAGACTTCGGCATTAAAACAAAACACTGGTTATTAATAATAAATATTAATTTTTTAAAACCCGCTTAAATTCGAGCGGGTTTTTTTTTTAATTTTACGTATGAAACATTTCCAATTAATTCTCTTACTTTCTATCCTGTTTAGCTTGCAGACAAAGGCGCAGGATCTCAAAAAATATGATAAGGGTAGTTATATCGATGGTAAGGATACGATTTCTTACCGTATTTTATTTCCTGAACATTTCGATGCCAAACAACAGTACCCCGTTGTATTTTTTCTGCATGGCAGTGGAGAAAGAGGTCATGATAATGCAAAGCAGCTGGATCATGGCGGAAAATTATTTCTGAAGGATGATCTTCGTCAGAAGTATCCTGCAATTATCATTTTCCCTCAGTGTCCTGAAGACAGTTTCTGGTCGAATACAAAATTCGTCACAGATTCGGCTGGTAAAAGAGTTTTTGATTTTCAGAGAGGCGGGAAACCTACCAAAGCTATGAAAGCCCTTTTGGGTATGATAGATAATTTCCTGGAGAAACCTTATGTCAATCTTAAGCAGGTATATGTTGGCGGATTGTCTATGGGAGGTATGGGAACTTTCGAGTTATTAAGACGTAAACCTAAAACCTTTGCTGCGGCCTTCAGTATCTGTGGTGGTGATCACATTGCAAACGTAGATAAGTATAAAAATGTTCCGCTCTGGATTTTCCATGGTGGAAAGGATGATGTAGTACCACCAGTATTATCTACAACCATAGCCAATCAACTGAAGATTATTGGTAAAGAAGTTAAATTCACTCTTTATCCTGATGATAACCATAACAGTTGGGATTCGGCTTTTGCAGAACCGACCCTTATCCCCTGGTTGTTTAGTCATCAGAAATAATCCGGTCAAAAATAGAAAAGGAAAAGGCATTGTAGTAAATATACAGTGCCTTTTCTATTTACAGTATGCATGTTCCTATCAGTTCCTCAAAAAAGAAAAAAAGATGAATATACAGCAAATTGAAAAATTATTACCCGTTATAAAAGAACAGGCTTGTCTGTTTCTCCTAGAGGCAGGTGAATTTTATCCCTTTGGAACTTGTATTGACCAGAACGACAAGTTTAAGCCAGTGAGTCTGTACATAGAACATGTCTTTCCGTCTTCATCCGAGATCATTTCTTCATGATGCACTGGAAGTACGTTTTTTTGAATCAGCAGATAAAGAGTACACACAGCATTTCAAATATATTCTTTATAGTGATCACGTCGAATTCATATAATTATTTCGGCCTTTTCTGGTAAAGGCTGGGGATGCTGTTTTTCAAAGTTTGCATCCTCCCAAGTCAGGCATTTAATCAAATAAGTATTCAAAAATTTTTCTTAAGTATAACAGATAATCTTATCTGGTTTCTTCTCCCAAATCCGGTTTGGTTAAAGCTGTGAAAAAATAATAAGCCTGGTGTTTTTTGTGAATTGTTCTATCAATGGAGAATTCGCTCAGCGAAACATCGGGCTTTTTCATTTGTCTTGACCTGTGAATAAAATAATAGCCAGGTATTTTTGCGTGCATATTCCGTTTTCCGGAATTCGGCACAAAAAAATACCTGGCTATTATTTTACCTGCTTTCAAACGAAAAAACCTGCTGTTTCCTGACGTTGATTCTCTTTAGAAAAAACTTCAAAAAACACCAGGTTTTTTATTTGGGCACTTTCTTAGACAAACGGATTCCTACTCCGCCATGTTGTGGTAAACCGCCTGCACATCATCATCTTCTTCCAGTTTATCGATCAGTTTTAACACATCCACAGCCTGTTCTTCAGAAATGGGTGTAGTTGAAAGCGCGATACGTTCCAGTTTTGCACTTTTCATTTCAAAGCCCAGGTCTTCCAGTGCTTTCTGCATTTTACCAAAATCTTCAAAAGCAGTCTGAACAACAGCGATATCATTACCTTCCTCGTCAGATTCCAGGTAAAGTTCTTCCAGACCAGCATCGATCAGTTCGAATTCCAGTTCTTCCATATCCTTTTCTCCAGGTACAAACCTGAAGATAGACTTACGGTTGAAGATAAAATCAAGTGAACCCGTTTTACCAAGCGATCCGCCAGTTTTGCTGAAATAACTACGTACGTTAGCTACAGTTCTGTTCGTATTATCAGTTGCCGTTTCAATTAATACAGCTACACCGTGCAGTGCATAACCTTCATATACATGCTCTTCATAACCGTTTTCATCCTTGTTAGACGCTCTTTTAATAGCAGCATCCACCCTATCCTTCGGCATATTAACCGCTTTAGAGTTTTGAATTGCTGTACGTAAACGCGAATTCGTCTCAGGATTAGGACCGCCATCCTTTACGGCCATTACAATTTCTTTCCCGATACGGGTGAATTGTACTGCCATTTTAGCCCAACGTTTAAATTTTCTTTCTTTTCTGAACTCAAATGCTCTTCCCATGGTATAAATTAAAGAGTTTTACCCTATCTTTTTTAAATTATTCAACATATCTGCCGTAATTTTTGACAGATCAAATTCCGGTTTCCAGCCCCAGTCCAGTCTTGCCTGCTGATCGTCCATAGAACGAGGCCAGCTTGCAGCAATCTGCTGACGGGGATCGTTAGCCGTGTAAGTTAATGTAAATTCAGGAATGTGTTTCCTGATTTCTGCCGCAAGAATTTCGGGCGTGAAACTTACACCTGCAAAGTTATAACTTGAACGGATAGAAATTCTGTCTGCCGGGGCATCCATTAATTCTATTGTTCCGCGGATCGCATCATCCATATACATCATTGGTAATTCCGTTTCTGCCGAAAGGAAAGAAGCATAACTTGCTTTCTTTAAAGCATCATGGAAAATATGTATCGCATAATCCGTTGTACCACCACCCGGAGCAGCTTTCCAGCTGATCAGTCCCGGATAACGGATACTCCGCACATCAAGACCAAATTTCTGATGGTAATACTCACACCATCTCTCTCCTGCTAATTTACTAATTCCATAAACAGTATTAGGGTCCATTACACAATATTGTGACGTCTGATCCTTCGGAGAATTAGGTCCGAATACTGCAATTGAACTTGGCCAGTAAACTTTTGCCGTTTTATAAACAATCGCCAGATCAAGGATATTCAGCAGACCATTCATATTCAGGTCCCAGGCCAGTTTTGGATTCTGTTCGCCTGTAGCAGATAACAATGCCGCAAGCAGATATACCTGAGTAGGTTTATATTTATTAAAAATGGTATTTAAAGTATCCTTCTCTAAAACATTGACGAATTCAAAAGGTCCTGAATTCTTGATATCATAATCAGGACGTCTGATATCGCAGGCAACCACATTGTCCTCACCATAAGTTATACGCAATGCAGTAACCAGTTCAGTTCCTATCTGCCCGTTAGAGCCTAATACTAATATTTTCTCAGTCATTGGTTATTTGATTTTGGCAAAGGTAAAAAATTGCACGAAACCTATTGAAAAATGTTTTTACATCAGAACGTTGATAAACCACTTGATCTATGTAACAAAGCTGGTCCCGAATAATCCAAACATTAAATACACACATGCTTATTTTAACCAACATCAACAAAAAATATGGGAGTCATGAAGTATTAAACTTTAGTGAATGGAAGATCGATAATGGAATTCATTGGCTTAAAGGAGGAAATGGCACAGGGAAATCAACTTTATTTCGCATCATTTCAGGACAAATACCCTTCAAAGGTAACGTTGATCTCAATGGAATTAACCTCAGAAAAGAACCTGTTAAATTCCGCTCGAAAATTAGTTTTGCTGAGGCTGAACCGCAGTATCCTTTATTTGTCACTGGGGAAGAACTGATTGATTTCTATCTTGAAAACAGAAAAGCTGAAAAAAAAGAAGCTAAAGAGCTTGCCCGTTATTTCGGAATGGATGATTTTCTTGGCAATAAAATAGGGAGTTACTCCAGTGGAATGCTGAAAAAGCTCTCCCTGATTTGTGCGTTTATCGGCAATATAGATTTGTATATTTTGGATGAACCTTTGATTACAATTGATGTTGCCTCGGCAGATACGCTTTATCAACTCATTAAAGAAAAAGCAGCTCAGGGGAAAGGGTTTCTTTTATCATCACATCAGGAAGTGAATAAAGATAGGCTAGAATTGAATACTGTATCTCGAATCGTTGACAAACAAATTGTTCAATCATAGATGCTTAGATTATTAATTACTAGTTTAGCCAGAGAGTTCTATCAGCAGCATGCAGGCTTTTTTCTCATCGGTATCTATATTTTATTTGGTGCGGTAGAACCATCCCAGTTGATTGGTTACCAAAAAGCTTTATTGTTAGCTAGCATTTCATCTCCCTATGGAATGGTGATTGTATTTGTTTCCTGGTTTTTATACGCTATAAAAGTTCATTTCTTTGTCAAACAAAGATTAGCGTCTGCAAAGTATAATTTCATTAAAGAAATAGGTGGTCTGCAAAAAAATATTCAGTTCAAATTATGGCTAAAGTTATATTCTGTAATTCTTTTACCAATAATCATTTATGTTCCCCTGCTAATTGGCCTGAGTGTTAATTATAAGTTTTTTATAAACATCATTAGCATTTTGATTATTTTCTCTGCTTTAACTTTTAGCTTAATCTGGTTTGCCTATCAATTTGTAACGTTCAGCTTTTTAGGCCAAGAGAGAAGAAGACCTGAATTTAGAATAAAAATCAAAAAACCATTCGCCACCTGGCCAATATTTTACTTAATTAAGGAACAACCATTAATGCTGCTGATGTGCAAAGTTTTGTCTTTAGTTTTTTTCAAAAGTATACTATGGATGTTTGCTGATATTGGAAATGATATTCGGATCCTACTGCTCGCTTTATTAGCATCGGTATTATGTCATGCAGTTTTGATTTTTACTTTATTGAAATTCGAAACGGAATATTTGAACTTTAGTAAATGTCTGCCAATATCGATGAATAGAAGATTATGGTATTGGGTATTGGTTTTTGGAATCATCCTGATCCCCGAATGGATATTTGTAATCACAGCGTCCTGCTATGACTTATATTCAATTGCGAATAGCTTGTTGTTTGGCCTGTCTGGATTGTTTTTTCTGTTAACTGTATTGTATATAGTAAAGTTAAATATGGAGAACTATCTGAAGTGGCTGATGTTCTTTTTCTTTATTACGATGTGGTCAGTTGTGGCACACTACTATCTGTTCTTCAGTTTGATTTTATTGGCTAGCTGCCAAACATACTATTTGGTGATGTTTAATAAAACTGATTTGAGAGGAGAAAATATTTAGACTTACAGCGAGACAAAAATATCAGCCTTGCCAAATCCTTATTTAGAATGAGTATAGGGTGTAACAAAAATAAGATATGGAAGAATTAGTCCAGACATATTATTCGTTAAGCTTATTTTTTTCTATTTTTAAGAGTTGATAGTGTACAAACAACACCTTAAATAACCAAATATAAGTATGGAAAGAAGAGACGCAGTCAGAAACATCGCCTTTTTAATGGGAGGCGCATTATCTGCTACTACAATCGGAGTATTTCTTGAAGGCTGTAACACTCCACCTGCCAAAAAAGGATCGGAACTATTTTCAGCAAATCAGGATCAGCTGATTACGGAAATAGCAGACACCATTATTCCCTCGACAAAAACACCTGGTGCAAAAGCAGCCGGAGTTGGGCCATGGATTTCGATGATGGTCAGAGATTGTTACCCGAAAGAAGCACAAGATGTGTTTGTAAAAGGGCTTGAAGATCTCGAAGCCCGTGCTAAAAAACAATACAACAATTCATTCCTTAAAATTACGGCAAAAGAACGTGAGCAATTACTTGGAAA
>Ga0194135_10000965_pt1 | contig 16733 bp, 9 predicted proteins | sample LitLau_LLRF_2013_FD_134024 | JGI IMG/M metagenome (GOLD analysis project Ga0194135, IMG submission 134024) | Freshwater sediment microbial communities in response to fracking from North America - Little Laurel Run_MetaG_LLRF_2013 (version 2) | ecosystem: Environmental > Aquatic > Freshwater >...
AAGCCAAAAGAGTAAGAAAGGAGCAGATGACAATATAATTACAAAGCAGGAGCTCCATAACTCACCGGAAATATTAGAATAATGGGTACATGAGGTTGGGGGATCCTGTCGGGTGTTGTGGTAACGAAGGAGTAACCTAACTTAAGGACCTCTCTGAGCATCCCTATGTCCTAAAGAGAGATAAAAGGTAACATCTGTATGCCGTATGTTTCCCTCTGCCCTGCGAGGGACTCCACTTTCCCGTCCTCTTACACATTATTTGTCGCTTGTTTCTTGTCCTCCCTTGTTATCCAATTAATTATGAGTTTAATTATCCGGGAACTATGTTCCCTAGAAACAGATGAAGAAAACCCTCTCTGTTCTCTCTGTTCCCTTTTCCCCGGTGAGAATCTTAACTTTTCATTTCACATAATTTATCTCTCTTTTATCTTTCTTTTGAAAACTTGTACTTTCTCTTCCTCGCCCAATCCCCAATCTCTTGTAAATACAAAAACCAACTTTGAAACTTTTCTAATACAAACTGCTCCCTGGATCAAACCACGCTGACTGTCTTTTCAAAGGTAAACTTTAAAATTGGTAAGAAGGAAAATGTGCTCTATTGTGGTTTTTCTTTCATCCTCCAAACCAACTGAAAGAGAAAATTTTAATCTCTCCCGTCTGATGTCAAGCGCGTTTGAGGCATGAAACGGGTATTGAATAGTCGGAAACGCGAGAAATGTCAAAAGTTTAAACCGTCCCAAAAATAAATCCCTTCTTCCTAGAATAATTATTTGCTTCTGTTGTGATAATAATCTTTGGAAGTTTCCTGGGGAGGGGACATAAGGATTAACTTTAAAAGACTTTCACTTGTTGACGAGTAAACAATAGCATTCAGTTTGGGGTCTTCTCGGAATTCGGTATCTGATTGAAGTGTAATATCAAAATTCAGTCAAGTTTCGTATTAGGGAGATTCTCAGAGAGGCTTTTGAGAAACCAATGCCATTGAGCTCCCATCTCATGAAATGTGTTTCACCGAGAGAACCTGGCGGACCGTTTCCTTGTCTCGTAGTTTGAAACCTGATCTTGTTATAAACGAGTCTCATTCTCATGCCTCTCTGTATCATCATTTGGTGAGCCCTTTCACTTTTGAACTGAAGATGAGCCTCATCTCGGGCGGGTAACTGGGAGAATCAAGTAGATCTAAAATATGAGTTTTGATAAAAGGGATAAGATGATGGGATGGGATGACAAGGGCATGGAGAGTAGTATAGGAATGAGACGCAGGCCAGGAGAAAGTAAGTAAGAGGGGAAACGGAGCTACCCAATAATGTTATATTATTTTTACTTTCTCTCACTCTCTCGTTTCTCCCTTTTTTCATTCCTAAAGAAGATCCGCCATCCGCTCCTCCGCCGCCGCCACTCTCTTCCGCAAGACTCTCCTTAAAATGCACTTGGAAAGTCTCTCCAGGCACTCAGTTTGGTTTATTTTATTCCACTTTATGTCATTGTGGGAGATTCCTTGGAGAAAGTACGACTGGACCGGATTATATTTATGCCTTTCCCTGACTCTTCCTTGACTTGCTCCCTCTCGCTCTCCGTCCACGTGGACACTTGGTATTCATTCCGAGACTTTTATTTAAAATTCCGATATGTTCCTTAGAGTAAAACAAATACATGGGCAATTCCTATATCGAATCGTCCGTGAATTATTGAATAATCTTGGAATCCCAATCATCGAAAGAAAGTTGATTCTTACCAATGAAATACAAAGTTATCATTTAAAAACAAGTTTCCGTTGATGAAAGCAACTTTAGTAGAAATTTGCAGCAAAATCCATCCAATTAGGCTTCAGTTACGATAAGGAGTAATGGAGTGGTGTTGTCTCCTTGTTTCAAGGAACGTCGTAAAGTTGATACGGGATGATTAAAAGGTTGAGAAGTTACAGGAATCGGAGAGTTCCAGACGAAACTAAAGTTATTGTGTCGGAAATGATCCGGAGAATTTGATGCCTTTTCCATTTCGTTATTGTAAAATAATGGGCTGACCGTCTGAATTTGATGGCTATAAAAGGAAACTAACATCATCTCGGTACCTTTTGTTCACTTATTATTATTATTTTTCCATTCATCCATGATTCATACCTTGCGTCCTCATGTCCTTCCTGAGAGTCTTTGAACCTCTTCTCTCTTGTTATTATTTGGCCAAGGAATAGTTTCATCCTCCATACGGATGAGCATCATTACAAACTCCAATGGACGTAGCAACAATATCTCTTTACCACACCGGGAGCCTTTCCTTTCAACGACGACGACAAGACGCGGAGGATGAGGGTAAAATGAAGGAACATGAACATGACCAAGAAGTCGCTTCTGGGAAGCCCAGAGAAGAGAATTGAGAGTGTCAGATATGAACCAATAATACTTTTCCAAACTTGGATCTCCTCTGGAAGACGTGAGGGAGGGACATGAAATGGGAAATGAAGTTGAAAAAAGTTTCTGAAAAATGAATAGTGTCGTGACTGTGGGTCTTCCTTTTCTCTCTGTCGCCTGGTATTATGAAGATGATGATGTCCAGCAATCAGTCGTGAGAATCCTCGAGGCTTTTCCAATGATCTTTTCTCATCTTCCTTGTTTTTATATCATCTCCTCTTCCTTCTCCTTCTCGCTCCCATTTCCTCCCTTGGCAAAAAAGGAGGAAATGATAGAGACAGTCAAGTTGTGAAAAAGTAAAAGAGACGACGTGTAACTAATATCGTTAGGAAGGATCTCTGGAAGGAAGATACACTCTGCAATTACTTTAGAAAAGCCTGAAATTCTTTGCCGAAATACTACCTTATGGCTTTTCAGTATACCCGTACGCTCCGCGCCATTTTAAGCTTTCAGAGTAGCTCACGCAGACTCACGGAGAGCGAATTTTCGGTTTACAAAAATTAACAATTTTTTTGAAAAATTGAATCCTATATATTCTGATGATATTCTAAATGATCGTTTTGTCTGAGCCGTTGCGTGTAACCTAAAACTTTGAGGTTGTTTCAGATGAATGAAAACGCGTTTGTACATTTCGAGAATATGCGGCTGATGGCTTCGCATGAACTTTCCTTGTATACTGGAAGTTGAGAGGCTTTTCGAATGAAGCAAAATCCTCTTCCCGAGAGTCGCCCATGGTGGAAGGAGATGAATGTTTAAATTTGACCACACATATCACTCAAGTTCATCAATCAAGTTCAGATGAAGGGGAGAATTCTGAAACGAAAGAAATTAACCGGGCACGAAATGCTTCCTTCTATTAATAATACATTTTGTTCAGTACATCCACTCTTGGCGAGATTCGTGGGAACGAATACTCCCATTCAAACCGTTCCACTAAAACCCATTCACATTAAAAGTCATCCTTAGTGTGTAGTTTTTTTTGGGACAAGACGAAAGTGCTGCAACTTATTACAACAACAATTATCTCAAGGCAGCAAAATGTTACTCCGGCCACGATTATTGTAAGAAGCGGCTTAGCTTCAAGATGGGCTCTCGCCTTGTCATTTTGAACAAGGCGAGCTTATCACTCTTCAACGAATTCAGTGATGCAGAATGTTTAATTGATGTTTGAAATTAGGGTTTGAGATTTGGGAAGTATAAACAAAATCAAAATTTAAATGCTGGACGTGGGAGTTCCGGGATAGCTGTTTGACAGTTTTAAAAGATTTGAAACTAAACAGCAATATATCCTTTTCATTTTTGGAAAGTGTCAAACCTGCTGCTCTGTAGAAGAAGTAGGAGGGCTGCTACTTAACCTTCTAATAATACACCACGCACACCCCAGGCCTACATTAGATCCTACATGCAGAGTGGATGAGGAGGAGTGGATTCGAATCTTTTGATTCAGTGCCATGAATCATGATCAAGTGCCTGGCATGGGATTTGGTGTGGTTCTGGATTTATATTTATTCCTCGTTGACATTATTTTACTGAGCTCATCCTTACGCCTCTTCTCAACTGCCATTCCCATTATATTTCCTACCGTTTTCTACTCAGCATTGATTTTTATATCATTCCAACATGGATTGGAGAGAGTTCGTGGGAGGAAGTCAAGAGACGGAATGGAATCGTCGTGCCAAATGTCAACTTTCCTGGCGCTTGAGTTTTAGGACGATAAGGAAAGGGTTTGATAACGCTGGGAGAACCCTGCCTGCCTCCGACTAATTTTCCCTCATTCACCGAATCATAAACCCTTGAAATATGGTCCAATTAGAGACATTGATTAAAAATTTTACTACTTCCCCCCTTTCCATTTTTCTCCCCCAGTTTAGGAATGGGAAGTAATTAAAAATAAGCCACTCCAGTAACATAAAAATTCAAGTCACCCTCTCCCTGTTTGGTTTTAATTGACGGGTTGGCTCGGGACTTTTACAGTTTAGTGCCGAGTCCAAGGTCCGAGGGAAGCTCATAATGCCCACAAATAATAATACGGGGAGAGGAAGCAAGGGGACCCAACTCGATGAGGTTTAGGGTCCACGACTGTAATTAAGAAAGAATCACGTACATTCCCTTAATACCGAAAGTGTTGAGCTTGGAAAAAAAGTCCACAGAGAAAGAGGAATTAGTGGGGGGAAATGAAAGTTTGGAGACAAGAGCACACAGGGACAGGAAGGAGAAAAGTTGAGGAATGACGCCGTGTTGCACTTTCAGTTTTCATGGCACCGGAGCAGCCCTTCGCCTGTCATCCAATAAAATCCTCATCATTTGATCCAGAAATGAGTCATCCGGGACGATATCCGCGTTATAATAGAAAATGCAATCTAATTACTATTTTCGTTAACCAAACTGAACAACTTTCTCCCTTCTCTTTGGCACTCCGGATGGAAAGAAAAAAAAGCTTCTCCCTGTTCCCAATATCCTTTGTCTCTGGGTCCCCTATTAATTTTGCTGTAAACTTCGTGAAACTAAGAATTCGAGTTTTATGTTATACTAACTTGAATTTAAAAATGTCGGGAGTCGGGATTCTCCACCTCTAAATGGTAAACGACTGCAAAAGTGTCCAATTTAATTTTTCCTGTGAGAGAAATAACTTGAACATAAACTGGGACCAAGGAGACGTTGACAATTGCCAATTAACGAAGCTTGATGGCGTTTTAGCCTAATTAGAACAACTTGAGCTCAAGGAAGAAGAGGCGGGCGACGGCTAGGAAGGGGACTGAAACGGAAGCTCCCTTCTGCCCTTAGTTTGAGTCTCTTCTTTATCCTTCCGGAAGTTGGATCTCTGAATCTTCTGTCTTCTGGAAACATAATTTTAATCACATGGGAGGAATAGCAGGGAAGCTTCCGTCTTATCTGATGATGAAAAGTCATCAGCGTCTCTTCTAGTCAGACTCTGCACTGGGAAGAGCCCGCACATAACTCTGGTGGATCTTTGGGAGTCATTCGGAAGTTAATTCAGAGCACAATTATTAACTTCATTCTTTCTCTTAATTAAACAGAAGGAGAGGACGGGACGGAAGGATGAGGAAGGGAATTAGCTTCACTTTGAATGCTTTCTCCCCTCTCCTCCTCCTCCGTTCCCTTTTAACTTTGTCCTTTGTCTTAATTTTGACAATTTAATTATTATTCATTTTCCATAGCTGTCGGAGAATTTCTAGTGAGAATGAAACTGGTCCGAAATGTTTATTATTTACTCACTCGACTGACTGACTGTCGGATTTTATCGCCGCTACAAATCCATCCATCATCCCCATCCGTCCGCCTTCTCTGACGTGCTTAACTCCTGATCTTATTCAATTAACAAGAATTTTGAGAACAGATTCTCTCGGCTCATTTTCTTCTCGCCGGTTAATCACGGCATAAGAACCGTTCTAGGATTTCCTTTCCTCCGTATCAACTTTCTTGTCTAGTTTGCCCACACCCTTCTACGACGGTTATTCTAAATTAATACGTAAAAGAAAAGGTGAATGTGTAAATAAAGGCCTTTAGCAGGAGCCTCCGTCATGCTCCTTTTTTACTATTTCTATCTGTTTTCTACCAGTCAATCAAATTGATTGGATTGAATTGCATTGACAAAGAAAATGGGTTCGTGTGAATAAAAAATGGGAACTTGAAATAATGTTATTTCTGGTCCAATTGTTCCATGGAGATCCATTCAATTCTGTTGACATTCCAATGGGAACATGATAAAGGAGCAGAATTATGCGGAGCGTGAAAAGAAAACTCTGCAAAGTCATTCTTACATTATGTTCTGTCATTAAAAAATAAAATAAAATAAGAACTCCATCCCTCACTCGCCATCTCCCTTCTTGGCATTTTGATTACTGAAGAAGATGAAGGGATGAGGAAGGAGGACTTTACTTTGAAATGGGCCCAGTTCCTATGGAAAACCTATAATCAACGACGCGCCTCTCGAATCCCCCCTTCGCTTCTTGAAAATGCAGCCCCTTAATTACATACTTCCAAAATCCGTCATTGAATCCGACTTTGTGATCTTGAGTATAGGAAAGAACTGTAGCGGACTAATTCTTGACTGACAAAACCAAAGTCAAAACCAGGTGGTTGGAAATCAATCAAATAAGGCATTCAATTACAACATGTCAGAGTTTATTGATTATTGGAGTAGTCGCGTTTGCGCATGATCCCGTTCCAACCTGTTTGTATTCATGGGATAGTACGGGGTATAAAACCGTGTTAAAGAATTAGAAAATTAATTGAAGGCGAGTAAGAATTTTTAATCATAATTTCCCTCTTTTATCGTTCATGATCACCACGTTTGCGTTTTGTAGACCCCATTAAAAGTATATGGGGGAAGCTTTAAAAGGCTAGAAACGGAAGGGTAATATGTAGTGCGCGGTATTCTATACACATATTCCTCAAAGGAACTCTGTTATATACGTGTGCCAATAGTCTTTATAAGCAAAACTTTTGAATAATTGGAATATTTGTGGGTTGACTATTTGAAGACTTTGTCTATTGGGTCATAAATGAAAGATTAATGACAATTTATGTCTTTTCCTCTACTTCGCTGTTGGTTGTAATGTTTCCATGAGTGAAAAGTTAAATTCAACATTTGGAATTGCCCTTCACATCTTAAAAAGTGGGAAAGGAAGGAGGAAGGGAGGGAGAGATGCATAGGGGAAGAGATCCGGCGGAGATCATTTCCATATTCATCTCTCTCCCTCCTATCTTTCGTTTGCCCATATTGCATCTTTGGGGATTATTCAATTCCTCACTCTTTCAATCCCGGCGTGCATCTTCCGCTGGAGTTGTTTTGAGTAAGTAGAAGTCTACTTTTGCATTCCCCGGCTGTCACTTGCTGTAAATCATAATTGGTTGACGTGTAACATACCGTTCATCAACCTTAAATGCACGGATGCCGATGCCGATGCCAGTCTGTATCCCCAGTCTGAATACAAAGGTATACAAAATACAAAGCAACAGTCAACGTTATAATGACAAAGGTTCCAGTCAACGACTCTATGCGGCGTCGGTGATGTGGTGCATATATATGGCCTTTATTTCATAATGATGAAATAAAAAATTAAACCTAATACAACGTCTACTACAGGCTATATTAAAGGTAGATGAAATGCATATAATTTATCTTCCTGTCTTTTCCTGATTGTTTCCTGTCCACCAAAGTTCTAACCAAATTTATCCCAAGATAAATGACCCTCTGATTACTTTTGAACTAATGGCTATACTCTCCAATGCCCATTTTTATAGTCGCAGAAAGGTCTCTTCTCTGTTCAATTCCTACAATATACAGCACACTCATTTCAATAAAATGTGTAGTATTCTCAAGAAAACTTGCTAAGAAAACTAGCTACGATCAATCAACTTTGAAAAGATAAAAGAAGTGAACTTTATTATTAAACAGTTTGCTTAGCCAAGTTCAATTGGCAACCATAAATTGAGTTCAGAATTAAAAACTGTTCACATTGAAATAATATATTCCAAGAATACACATATTAGTTGAAACTTTGCCGGAGAGGAAAGAGATAGAAACTGCAAGTTCTTAGAAAGATGAGCAAGGCTTCTGGAAGAATGCGTGTGGAAGGATATTAATCATCTTCGAATCCTGACTCGACTGTCTTTAAATTAATGGTCTCCCAGATAAGACTGACTCATAGATCATAAAAAGTTTCCAACACTTTTGTTTTCAAGCCGAATGTTATTCATTCCTAATCTCAACACATTGCCTACCTACCTACCTAGGCCTATGAGCCTATGAATGGGACCAAAGTCACAAGGAGACGTTTTCCAATTTCAAAAATTCAGTTCCGGTTGACGAATTTCTATTAGTCATGTAATAATCCAGAGATATGTGGGACTTGCAATTATATATTTGCAAACGCAACCAGCTCCATTTACTTTTAGTTCAAACATGACAACTTTTCGTGCTGATGAAGCTGTCTAGGCAGCATGGGACTACTTACGCTTATATCAAATTTATAACAACACTTTTTTTTTTGTATTTTTCCAGGTAATTACACGAAATGAAACTTCCAATGAAATCAAGTAAAGACGAGGCATGTCATACGTTCGAGGAAGAAGGGATGGTTAACAATTAGGCCTCATTTTACGGGCACGAGCAAGAATGTTCCATATGCAATTCCGGAATGGGTGAAGGAAATTTGTATTCGCGTTTCTACTTTGTTGGAATGACCTCTTGGCATGATGTCTCATGATGTCTCTGGGATAGGTATTCCCTTCAATGTGTTTTCACATAAAATTGGAGAAGGTATTTCAATCGTCTTGAATAAACAAAAGAAGCGTGTAATTGTTTCCAATCTCCTCTGAAATTGGAGCATTCATGTCCACATTTAACCTAAAATATTTTTTTAATCAAAAACCTTAAAAGTAAGAAAAGAAAAGGGGCAGAGGAATGTAAAGTCGTTTACTTTCTCTCACATCCTCATTCCCAGCCGCCGCCGCGGTTGTGAGCATTTAAAAAGTAATATTGGAACGGAATGCCAATGGAAAAGAAAGTTGATGAACCAGTTATCCCAAGTATCTTTCTACAAAGTAAAGTCTGTTGGAAAGGAATATATATATATAGAAAGGGAAAAGAAATGAAAGTAATGGAGCCCCGCCGCCGTCGTTTGAAGAAGGCAGCCAAGGAAATGACAGAAGTTTAATGCCTCATTTAATAACCTTTTTCTTTTCTTGGACTTTCTTCTCCCGCACTTGCTCGCTCGCGCCCTGACTGGAGCGGAGCCTTTCCGTTATGCGTTATGTTGTGTATCAAATCCCATATCTTCCAAATAATAACATACGAGGATATAAGTAAGGATCTGAAGACGTAATAATAATAATAAGTTTAAACATACACTACACATACACACAGTAAAGAGACGGTCACATAGGAAAAGGGCTCTTTCGTCAGAAAAGGAGGGAATGATGGAGCAGGGCGGAAGAACTCTCTCTTTGAAAAAGGGAATTACATAATATTGCTTTCTAAGCGGAAGTGAATTGCAAAACTTAAGTTATACATACGACGAAACCCAAATTTTCCTGTCCTTTACTTTCTTTTCCAAATAGACGTATACATACACTACATTTTCCATGTTATACTAAAAAGTAAAGTTAACATTGCAAAAAAAGACTAGTTTTTCCATACAGTTTCTCTCCCACCAGGCAGGCGCTTCTGAAAGAGGAAAACTTTTCCCGGGATCCACATTCGTTTTATTCATTTCACAGTTGGGTTTGCAATTTCCATCTAAGTGAAAACGGTACTCGGTACTTTCTGCTTGAAAAGACGGGAGGCCTAGTAGCCCAATAAGGAGGAGTTTTAGCTGATCACAGCAAATGCTTACACACGTGTGGGAAAAGGCTGTCAAGAATTTAAGACAAGCCAAAGGAAGGAAGCCCCGGCCCATGTCTCTCAGGCAGGAATCCGAAGTTCCAGTTCCCGACTCCATATAATATATCCTTCTCCTTGAGACGGAAAAATTGGTAGTAAGCATTTTATTTTTAGAGAAAAAGATACTTCCTCTCCTAAACTTTGTTTGACTCGACGTAAGAACCAAGTGACACCAATATTTGTCAAATGTGGAGTAGGGGATTCATGACAAAACGATAATACTTTGAAATGGGTTAAAAATCCGGTCTGTCACAATAAATAGGAAGGAAAGGGGAGAGGAAGAGAAAACTGTCGTTAGGGAGTCTCAGCTCCTTAAATTCGTTCCTCTCCGGCGGCAGTCACGCGCATTCCAATAGAGAAAGTTGAAATTGTAATGTTGGGCAATGAAAGTTGAGTATACAAGGACATAAACATAACTTTCCTCTCCCAGTATACTACTTTTTTTTAAAGTAAAGGAATAAAAGGAAATAAAATTGGGATAAGTAAAGACGAAGACACGAAAAGTTTTTTTTTGAATCTTGGAGAAAAAAAAAGAAAAGAAGAAGAGGGTGAAAGTGTCTCTGTCAATTCCCGAGTAGGGAAAAAAAGGAAATGAGTGTGTGGATGTGTAATTTTGATGGTTAATTGTCCGTGGTAAAGGCCAACAAACTTGGGAGTTCAAAAGAAGACTATTTTTCTCTATAAAACTGAACCATAGTCGTACGAGTTAAAAAAAAATCCATTCAGTTATCTACTACTACCGCCAGCAGTAGTGGAAGCACACATTAAAGATTCAATATAATACTCGAAGTATAAGTTTTTTGGAAAAGACTTGCAAAGGAACCCATAACACTTTAAGGAACTCCACTTTCTCTACTCTTCTGCTCCAATTTCCAGGAATGAATTGAGAAAGTTTTCGTCTTTTCCCCCCTCATTCGTATCGTATTATAACTTCAATTTGCAACTTATAAAGACAGGAAAGCGGTCTCATAAAGAAGGAAATTTTATTACTCTTTTTCTACTTGGGAAATTGGAATTGGATTGAGCAGGGGGTGTTGGACGGCCCGATGTGTTACGGGAAAAGTTCTCCTACTCCAATCCACCTCCTTCTTAAAATCAAGGGCTAAGAAATTAGAAATTAGTTTTTGAATTAGTTTGAGTCTCCTTTGTTCTTCTTTCGGATTTTAATCTTTTGATATGATAATTGAGTTCCTGTTCTCACATTGGATCGGAAGCTTTCCCTTCTTCCCAAGTCCAATTTCCCAGGGCGGAACTTCTGGTCCTGGATTTACTGGTTAGTGAGGATTCCATGCATAAATTATGATTGCTTTCCTTCCTTTGTCTCTTGTCCTCCAAAATACATTAATTCTACTTAAGGAGGAAGAGATTTTCCTAATTGAAATTCCATTCTCTTCTTTGGGGTTTTCTTAGTCATCCGTTTCCCTGAATAAGTTATATCATCACATCCCAGAGAGAACCTTTCCCTCTTCTTCTACTTATACAATTATCAACCCTAAATTTTCCAATCCTTCACATCTGTCTAGTCGGCATTAGGAACGCATAATCCCATTAGAGGGTCTGACAGTTGAGGGAACCGCGAAATAATTTTTTATTCGTAATTAACTTTAAAATAAAAGTAACCCTCCGCATTCCGCAGCGAATGAGCGTCAGTCACTTCCAGTTTGGAGTAAAAGGGAAACTTTAGGGTGAGAAAGTTAAGCTTCCGGTCCAGTCTTGGGATCCTTACGGGAAATGGAGGATCACATCCAACCTATTTTGAAGGCCTCCAAGGATGGATCTTAAGTTGGATTAGAATGGATATAAAAAATTCATGAAAGTGAAATATTTGAGGCCATTATCTTCAATTTCCAGTGGCTTAAGGAAATAAAAATAATGTCCCCCTTGCTTTCTCCTCGCATCACCTCGGTATCTCTGCTCCTTTGAAAGGCGCGCCCTTCCCCTCAAATCCAAAATAAGTCCCATCCCTCACTCCCACTCCTGATTTCTTTAACCCTCGGAGCAATGTAAGCACTCACGAAGGATATTACTGATGCCGTTTTTATATTCACTTTACCCATACTTTCTCCTTCAACTTGCATTATTTTTTTTTGGGAGACGACGGAATTGTGTTGTACACTTTTTTTTTCAGTTTTATTTGAATCCTGGCAGCAGGAGGGGAGATGCGGATGGATGAGAAGCGGATGACTACGGGGAGTGAGTGAGTGAGTGAGTGAATAGCTTTAAATCGTATTATGTCACCCTCCTAGTGCAGTTTGCCTCTTAGTTCTGATTTTTCCTACTTTCTCCTCTGGGTTTTTGGAGTTTGATTAAACCCACAATAAGTCAAGAGAAGGGAAACTTTCCCGGTTTCCCATTGGCGGCCGAGAAATTAATGAATGGACAGACTCTCATCAGATTCAAAATGAAAACGGAATTAAGTTAAATCCACGCAGGAGGGGGAAAACACATTATTAATAGAAGGAAAAAAAACAATTTGGATTGAAACGTGAAAGATTTTAGACTGAGAGAGTGAGAAGTGGATGGGAAAGAGATGGATGATTTGTCTTCCAAATGTCATTTGATATGTTTTCTGATTTGTTCCTCTCCCAATATCATTTGAACCGAATTCAATTTCACAACTCAGTGGGTAGCGGGACGTTTGTTTTCTTCTCACTGTTTTATTTAACAGAAAAGACTCCATTTTTAAAAGTAAATTGCAATTTGCAAACGGAGATACCGAAATACGGAAAATTCCTGGAAAATTCTGCAAACTACTAAATGACTCTGGCGTGATAATGAGTCTCGGAGGATTTGAAGGATGAGCTTCCTAATGATCCACGGCTTCCCCCTCCCCTGGACTATTGGAATTGGTTTCCGACTACTCCATTCCAACCCTATTGCTAGGAATCTGTCCATGGATTATTGGAGCAGGGTTTGAATTTGGAACCCCAAGTCTGCCTCCCTCTTCTAAACATCCTTCTCTCCCGTAATGAATCTTGAAGAAAATTGGATCAGGGGAAGACGGAAAGCAATCCGAGTGAACTTTGATGAGGGGACAATTGAGGAAGGTTTCCGTTAACGAAGGGAACAACGATATCCTCTGCCAGTGTCTTCCGCCACACTTTGGCTTCACGCACCCACAATTCTAATATCCACACGCTATGAACCAAGTAGTCGGAACTCGTAAAGGAGAAAGTCAAGCATTCTTTGACTCAATTTATACTTAAATGAATGAGTTTGAGCTTTATAGTTGGTTTGGAATTATTACTATTGAACTGTGAAGTGAAGGGACGGGGAAGAGGGTTTACAAGTATTCCGTTCCAGCAGAAAGAGAAAAGATGCCAAAGAAATACGAAAACTGCTTTATTTTTGTATTTATGGAAGAACTTTCTCTTATTGGCTCAAAATCCAAAGAGGACGAGCATGGAGTCTCCTCAGAACTGAAACGGGGAATCGAAACAGTTTTTTTTATTACCCTGCTCAGTTTATATGGGACACCTTATAACTTTTGCCCTTTGTCATTTTAATGTTTTTACTACTTTCTCCACTACTGCCACTCTGCCGCTCAGTGGGCTCTGTTGGCAAGAAAGTCCTTTTGGAATTTGGACTCTCACTCCTCTCTGTCCCAACTCAAGGAGACTTCCTGACAGAGACAAAGGCTTGATTTTATTTTTTCCTTTCCGTTATTTCCGTTGGACTTATATATCGAGGATTTGGACTTGTCAGGCCGAGTCCTCTCCACTCCTTGCTAGTTTGAGCATTCCATGGAGATAATAGGGAGTGAAATGGTTTGGTAGATCTTACATTATAACTTTCCCACATGTCACATTTACATAGTCATAACATTTTAAGTTATGGTCAAAGTTTGGAACCAAGAGCCTCTCAAGTTCTCCTCCCAGTGCCCCAAACTTTCATTCTTATTTACATTTTTATGTGTATTGAACTTACTTTTGACTCTTTTGACATTCTAATTGAAAATGTCCACTTTATTATTAGCTGTCTTCCCAACTTATTCCGCCTCTTTCATGCTCCTTCCTTACGCTGCTGTACAATCAGCCTGGCATGGAGAAAGTCCACCACCCATCTTTCTTAACTTGATAAAAGTTTCATAAAAATCGAACTCTACTCGCCCTACGTACGAGGGACATTATGGGACTGAATAAGTAAAAGTTGGGGGAAGATCCATGGGTATACAGGAATTGAATTTCAAGTCCTAGGAATCATAATAGAATTTCCAGGACAAATGATGATCAATTTGTCTTTCCCCAAAGAAAACTACCGCCTCTGGGGTAGCGGAGGTGAATAGAACTTTCCCTTCCTTGACCCTATTTCATATGAAGTAGTGGCATTTATGTATTTTTAATCCTAGTTTTATCCCTACCATCCATCATGTCATCCGGGCGAGTCTAAGGGAACATGCCGCTTACATTCAGGACTTCCTTCCAGTACAACAACAGAGTGACATGTCATTCCGGTGGTTCAGGGAAAAATCCATTGTGTTGCTCATCCTCCGGCTGCCATATGCAGACTCTTCCAGTTTCTATTGAAATTAGCTCGTCCCCGTATAGAATATCCGCATCCCTCCTCTCCCTTTTCAATCCTTCTTAGACGTCCGGTTGATGCTGGAAATGGGGAATGTTAACGACTAGGCAAAGGGGGAAACATGACGGCGGGCTACACTGACTCTTGCCATGAACTTGGGTGACAGTTTCAGGACAAATTAGAATGCCACCAGAATTTTCTGGAGGAATGTTTAGTAACTCGCCAACCCTTCCAATGCGTTCCAAAGAAGACACAATACATTGTACTGCACCCCATTATTACATTTATTGGTATTGGTCGCTATACACGGGTATTATTCGGAAAGAAAGGCATCTCCCCGTCTTCCAGATGCTTTTACCCTCCACCCAAACCTATTTCTAGAAAATTGTGACTAATAATACGAGAAGGCTGGCAATAAGGAAAGGAGGGGGAAGAAGAAAGGGTTCCTCCGCACCGCCACCACCACCGCCATAAGTCACTTTATGCGCACGTAGGGAGACGACACCAATTGATTCATTGTCACAAATATCGGAAATCCTGTAGTCAAATTGTCGGGAATGAGATCCTACCACATGTTTCCTCAACCTCTTTTCTCCTCTCCTTTCACTCTTCCTTATTTGCATTAGTTTCCAGCAAAGGATTTTCACCGTTTCCATTCCTGATATTTTTGTCAGTTTTAGAAATTGGAGAACATTTTTGTAATACTTCTTGAGGGAAACCACGTCAAGTTTCCCGGGAGTTTAGGTTTAACTAATAATTTGGTGAAATCAATATAAACTCCCCTTTTTATTCCGGGCAAAGAACTTGGACACGCAACCCCCTAATGATATCTTTCCCTTTCCAATGTAAATGTAATCTTTCTTTCTCTTCTTGCATTTCCAACTCATGGGGCTAAAGACGTACAAAACTGTTCTACAAATAATGTTGGATAAGAATTTTTCATGGATCTGAGCTTTGGTGTCCACATGACAAACATGCACACAGACAGAGCGAGAGAAAGCTTTCCCCGCACCGTAAACAAACACGCTTTTCCACATTTTCCCCATCTTTACTCCCGAAAGTTGCACTAAGAATACTTTTGCATTCTTTTCGAGTAACCTTTTCCATATGAACTTTATCCAAAGCATTTTTTTTCTATTTTAAGAATTCCTTATCACAATTAGCAACTGCCACTTTTCTAAATATGTACGTCCCAAACTGCATGTCAACTGCTCACGGGGCTTTGTGTCAAGTTATCAAAAAAAATATTTCATTACGAACCTATCAATCAAAATATTTTGACAGTATAATATTTGGAGTATCCTGCTATGTTTCTGCCAGTCAAAGGTTAATCTCTCCATTTCAGGATACCCAAGTCACCTACAATCAAAAGTGACACTAGTGGACGGTTAGAGCCGGGGGTCGTGTCGGGGAAGCCATGAGCCTCGTCGGGCATCCAAAGGTGTCTTGCACAGTTGTCTGGACATTCTTGGTCACCCCCCCCCTTGTGCGTACACTGATGTGGAGCAATGACGCGTGGAACGGTCGATCACGCGTCTTTGAATTGAAAATGCAGAGCTAGGCAACGTTTCTCGTAGTTAATGAATTAATAACTCATAAACTACTTAGTAAGCAATGAGCATTTGGATGTTGATAAAGTGAAAGTAAGCACTTAGGCAGAGGAGGAGAATGCATGTTAACACCTCAATAAAATTACTCCTATTGTAGTTTTGAGTGGTCGTAAAATGGGACGCAAATTGAGTTGCTTCATAAACTGTTGATTTGGGCCCATAAAATATGCATGTTTGATTATGTCATAAACTTAAAATTACGTTTTCTACTTAGGGCCTGGTCATAAACTAGCAAATGGCTTTCACACCTTCTCCTCGCGTCTTTCCTTTAGTATGAGAGTACAAGTGTAAGTGTGACATGAGGGAAAAGGCATAATTATATTTGGGATAATAAAAGGGGCAGTGAAAGCTCAAGTGGTTATGCTGCTGTCTCGTCAGAAAACGCTCTTCACCAAATGAAAAAAAAAACCGCCAAAATCCCAACTCCTCAACAAGTTTCCTTATATCCTCTTCCAAAGATTTCTTTTTTCTTTTGGTGAGAAACTGTCCTCCGACTGTCCTTTCCAGACATTGGCCACTAGACTCCACCAAACTGCCAAAGAAGAGAAAGCGGAGCAAAAATAGGGAAACAAAAGGCCGAGAACCTTTGAGAAGGTGATAACAGAGAGAAAGTATAAGAAAAAATTGCTACCGTGTGCAATCTAGTTCTACTTCTTCAACTCTGAAAGGGACTCTTTTCTTTTGCTTTCTTCCCACGTCAATAAAGCACTTTCCTTGTCTTTGGGCACAGCGGCAGTTGAATTGGTAGTGGGCTAGTCTCTCTTCACTGCGTTTCCTCCTTTATCT
>Ga0194135_10000966_pt1 | contig 16723 bp, 14 predicted proteins | sample LitLau_LLRF_2013_FD_134024 | JGI IMG/M metagenome (GOLD analysis project Ga0194135, IMG submission 134024) | Freshwater sediment microbial communities in response to fracking from North America - Little Laurel Run_MetaG_LLRF_2013 (version 2) | ecosystem: Environmental > Aquatic > Freshwater >...
AAATACGAGATGACTGCGGAACTTACATTCCTTCATCTTTCTTCTTGTGTCTTGTCAGTCACGAAGAACTTCCTATTTTATTCCTGTCCAAGTTCAAGTTGAGCTGTTGAGTTAGGAATGAAAAGTTTCAAAGTTTTACAGGAACGATGATGCTACGCATGTATCGCATTTAAGTGAGTTAAAGTTCTTTCTTACTAACAAGTTGGCTCTTTATTCTCGGCATAAGTCCGTTTAACTTTTTTTTTTGCTTTTCTTCGTGCTTTGTATTAGTTTGTATTCTCTCTCGGTTCTTCTTTGAGTCTGTCACAATGATGAAGAAAGGAGGTGTGAGGATTCAAGAGAGAGAGATTGAAGAGTATGCTAAACATGTCGTGTAGTGACAAGGAGGAAGGTGGGCCTGTCATAGGAATGTGTTGTAAAGAGAGAGAATATGCTTAAGATTTTGAAAGACACATATTCAAACGACGATGACGACTAAGAAGAACCCACAAGAAAAATCATGGGTACTTTAACAAGTTGCCAATGCCAAAAGTTTTTTTCTTCCATTGAACTCGTAATGGTTAATTAAATTCCGTGGCAGGTCTGACGGCACACTTTCTTCCCAACTTGCCATTCCTCGTTGGCATTTTCCGTTTACTTAATACGAAGACGTAAAGATTCCAAGTTTTCGCTTTAAGGTATGTTCTTGCAATGTGTGTGTGTGAGATCATTCAATTTGAAAATCATTCAGAGACAGTTTCTTTGTATAGGAGTAATCATTGGGCTTCTCTTTGATCGCGTAAAAGTTTCATGTTCATTGTTAAAGAGAACTTGAATAGATTTCCATGATGCTTTCAACATTACTTTCCTAAACTGCTAAAGACCTTCACATGTACGGCCATTTGGGAATTGAAAAACAGTTCACTAAACTTATTCAAGCGGATGGATGGATGGATATTGAATATGCACGTTGCGTAAGTGTTCACAGCTGGAACCTTATAGATCAATTAGAATAGTTTGTTTTATTAAGAAAATGCGACAGTGAACTACATTGAACAGGTCTCACAAGTAGACGAATACATGTAACAAAACATATTTACATTTTCCAGGTTGTTTACTTCTATTTAAAGTTTTTACATATCACAAGGTCAATAGATTATAAAGTCAAAGTCAGGTAGGAAATGCGAAAGTGTCTCAAATTGACGTGGAGTTTAAAACGGATTAAGAACTCTAATCTTGTATTCGAGTGTGTTAGTACCCGGACTGAGTAGTTTTTTAACGATGAGTTCCAATTCATTTAAAGCAAGTTGTGCATGAGTTTTTGCTACGGGATCTCTTTCCTCGCGTTCGATTTTGGTGAGCAACCTTCGGGCATCCCTGATATAAACTTGGAGTGGAGTGGATGAGCAAATGTCTGCAGGACTCAGGTCCTTTTCCACTCCTTTGAGAAGGAGGACAAAAAGATGTAACCCAGCTCGTCTTACGTGGATGTCCTTTTCACAGATGAATAAAGACTCGAGGCTGTACCAAACCTATGGAAGTAAAAACAGATTTGTTAAAGTTGAAATGTTTTCTCCTCGTTAATTCAATCATCATGATGACTTCTTCAATGACGCAAAACGAAGCATGTTCCTTTTGAATTTACATGAAACCAAACGACGAAGAAGGGACAACTTGTTTTTACACTCTTTGAAAACAACCCTGGAACATTCGATACTTTGTATTCGAACCAGCATAGAAGAGTCTTATTAGATTAAGCGAGATTAGAGATCGTGAGGGGAAAGCTACGTTACGTGGATTTGTTTGTACTTCCTGCTCGACGACCTATTATACGATGATTTTATCATAGAGAACTGTAACAAAAGTAGGGGACTAGGTAAGTAGTAGCAGGAATAAATGGTTTGCAGCCTTAATTGTAAACAACGACGGAGTTAATTCAAGACAATTGAATTGTAGAGTTAAAAGGGCACACAGACTAGGATTTTAATATTACATGGAGAAGTGTTTACAAGAGCTTTTCTGGGTGTTTTCGAACATTAAGGTCAAGCATTATATGATTTCGGAGAATTGAGGACTTCTAGGAAGCTCTAAAAGCACTTCACGAGCTCTCTACTGTTTCCTAGAAGAAAGGAAGCAGGTTCTTCCAAATAATATATTGCTTTCACCACTTTCTCCTTTTATGGATGAAGGTAATGCAATAATCTCCGAGTCAACTGGCCCAACGTGTATTTCATGTGAAACGAGGAAGCACATGGTTTTCGTGATGATTTCAAGCTGTGAAAGCACTCAAAGAACTAACAAAGACGATATGAGGGACATTTCGCCTATTTATGTAATCACGTGTTGAAGTACACAAGTTTTATTAAAGCATGCTGGGGCTACGCAGTAGTACGACCTGACCGACTTGTGTTTCTGTAATGAATCCTAATTATTGGGATTTTTGCTAACACGTCCTCAGCACAGAGATAATAGGAAGAATACAAAAACTAAACAGAGTATTCTATGAAAAGGAAAACGTGAATATCTAGATCTAAAAAAATGGTACGGGTGACGGGTGCATTTAAAATATCACAAGAAGGAGCAGGAGAAGTGAACAGGTATAAAAACATGTTTTAAGGTAAGTTAAGTAGATCTAAACCGCTTAAGTCTAATGGAAAATAAACTGCGATTTGCATAAAATGTTCCATTTGAATGGAAGAAAACCATTCAACTTTCACTCTTTTGTACATAGCGAGAAAATAAACTTGCACAAACAACTTTAGAGGCTATAAATATAAAATATTTTTATAGCTACTAAATCAGAGGATAAAACATAAATGTAACAGAAGTATGCACAACAACATTCGATTTGGAAGTAAAAGTTTTGAGCAATATGAAGTCATGCAAGTTACTTCAAAGGATTTAAATGTCAAACATCCTTATTGAAAAGCTTTCTCTAAACCTACGCTTTCCACATTACTACTTATGACTTATGAAGTGAAGAATAAAATCCTACTACACATAGAAAACCGTAGGTACTGAATAAGCAGGAACTGGCTAACTGATCAACAGATAAACTGAGTACCTAAGCAGGCATTAAAAGTTTAGTACTTTATCTTTGAGCAATGATACGCGTCACTTAAAAACAGGTTGACTACGAAAGTTAGTATTGAATTTTTCCACGATACGAGTGAGACTTCTGGCTGAATCTGTGACTTATTTAATTGTAAAGATTTCAGAAAACAAAAAGATACGGTGAAGAGGTCTCTAATCGAGTCTGAAGTTGAAAGTGTATTTGTCACATAAGATTAGGTGGAAAGGGGAGAAAGTAAGGGCAATAAAATGGGTAGCCATATGTTGTGAAATAGTGTAGGAAAGCACTTGAAGAAGAGCTGATAAGTTGGTTGGAGATAAAGGGGAGAAAGTAGAGCCATAATTCAGGTTTTAGCGTGGACTCACCTCTGTAAGGACAGATCCTAAGGAGAACTTGAGTAAATGGCACAGCTCTGCTAAATTGGACAAGGCAGATGTTCTAATCAGTGGGTCATCATCGCGAAGAACTCGGAAGTAGAGATTAGTAAGGGGAACTCTGTATGCTGGGGCAATTTCTCCAAGTTTTTGGATTATTTTCACAAGAACTTCCCCAATCTTCATGCGGCACTCTATCCTTTCGTCTACCGTCATGGAGCGATACATCTTACCCCGTCTACACCCATTACTGTCACTCTCAGGATTAATAAAGTCATACTCTTGGACTAAAATAGGAATCACCAGTTTATGAAACTTGAGCCCAACTGCTGCTAATCCTTGGATGGCCATTAAGTATACATAAGAGTCCTCATTTATCAACTCCTTCTCAAAAATCTGGACTAGATTTCTCTCATTCCTCAAAGTCTCTACATCTCCTTTTTCAATCAATCTTCGTAGTTGGAGTAGTCCGTGGCCTTTAATTGGTGGCATGGGGTTACCCGCATCTTCTAATGCTCTTTCGTACTCACTTTTCCTGGTTAGTGGCTCTTTGCTACTTCCACATAATCCTTGAGTCTCAATACTTCTGAGGATGTTTTGTGCCATCACCGGAATTCCTGCGGAAACCAACCCCGGATGTCCCGACTTCTCCAAGATGCGTAAGTGAGGAATGAATATTTTGAGTTCCTTCCAGAATTCGGTAGAGTCTTGGATGGCAGACGTACCTTTTTCATCTTCATTGCTTGCTTCATCATATTCGTCATCACTATCACAGGGACTCGTATAATGGCTTCTTTTAACCTTCGGGCCTTTAGACAGCCCTTTTGTGGCAGATAAAGATGAAGTTGAAGTAGGCTGACCATCTGGCTCCATCGTGCCAGCAGTCTCGACTACAATTCCTAAAATACCTAGAGCAAAACTAATGCTCTGTATGAATTCATAGTCTTCTCCGGAATTCAAGGAACATTCGAGTTCACTCGTCAATTTCTTCATAATGACCTCGACAAGTTTCAACGCTTCTTTGTAGTCTTCCTTTTTGACACATTCTTCCACAACAGTTTCATCTTCTCCCAGATCACTCAGCAGTTTTAGAGTGACAAACTTCGCATAATAGTCGACACGTTGTGTCTTCTCATCAGGAAGAATCTGATTTCCTTCAAGTTCTAATTGAGTTAACACTTGGCTTTGACTCTGTACTACTCTCTTTTGGTCGCCTGTGATTTTGTGATCACCCGTTGGTCTTATTTCTTTCTCTGCAGTACGTTCCTTACTTGCGTGTGGGTCTTTAATTTCCAAGGTTGATAATGGATGTGATGATGAAACTTTCTTCATCCTTGAGGAATTTCCAATTTCTTCTTTTTTAGTCTCATTTCTAGCATTTTCATAAGCCAGTAGCTGACGGAAAAGTTGAGATGTTATCTTTACAAGTCTTTCATGTTTGAAAATGTGAGTACATAAGATGCTACATTGTTCTTCTAATAGCTCACACGTAGAGAACCTAAATCTACTCTCGTTCTCATCCGTTATACATTCTCTTTCTCTTGGTGATGAGCTATTAAGCGTACTTCCTGCTATAAGAACTATTTTTACATTCGAAGCTTCACGAGAGTACGAAGAATCTGCTTGAAGTTGAAACTTGTGTACCTGCACATTTCCACTCTCACTTTCATTTAGAAGGAGATGAATACAGAACTTGCACACGCTATCCAGTCTGCTGCTGTTGCTTTTGCTTTCAGATAAGTTTGTCATAATTTGACTCGGAGTAACCTGATTCTTGCTTGTCGGATTAATGTTATTGCTGAAATTTGACGGGGTCTTTTTAGCTTTACCATCATCACGCTCTGCATAAGCTGCTAGATCAAGTGAATCTCCTAATCCTGAGCTGACAACTTCGAAGAGAGATATGAAAATGTTTTCTAATTTGTTCCGTAATTTCTGAGCCAACTGGGCTAAACTATATTCTTGTACCTTCCTCTCAAGATAGTTTGTACAAGCAACAAACACTTGAAACAGTAATGACCAAACTGGTTGGAATGAAAGCAACGGAAGTGAAACACCCGTTGGAATAAGTAAACTCAAGAGACCTTCTGCTATATCACAAGCGGTTATAACTTTCTCAATGTCAAGTGATGTGGAACTCGTGTCATGTTGTTGTGTGTGATTGCCATTTACACTATCACTTTCTTCTTCATTTCCATCATCACGAGCAGGAGTTTTTTTCCGAAGAGGTATTTCATTAACTTGGACTGAACCCAGAGAATTTAATTGTAACACCGGATCGAAAAGACAGTTCCATATGAGCTGTCTCACAATATTACAATCAATATCCATCAAGACAACAGAACAAAAGATACCGACTCTGCTTACTTCGTTGCTTAAGTTGTACGGGGGATCTGAGCATTCTTTCTTCGTATCTTTGCCAAGGTTTGAGGTGGCGTTGTTATTGGTATTCTTGGTGGTGGCAGTGACGGTACTTAAACTAAATTCCTCATTGTTCTCCATTGAAGAGGAACGGAAGTTACTTTTATTACTGAAAGTAGAACTTGCCGACGAAGTACAAACACTCTCTGCTTCTTTTTGTTCATGGCTCCATGAGACTGAAGTGTTTTGAGATTGAGAATAGGGGCAAACAATCATTCGAACACATTGAGAACAAATAGCTGTCATCCTTTGCACGTGAACTTGTGTGTTGTTTCCTCGACTGCTAAGAATTAAAGCTCCCCTCATTAAATTGGAAATGACTCTGGCCACCTTCCACAAGTTCTCGGTTGATGATTCAGTCAAAAGCGTGGAAGAGATCAATATCAAGCCATTTGGCGAAAGGAGAACATCGTAAAGAATCTCATTACACACGGTGCGTACCCATTTCGGCTTCTCTGTTGCTCCAATTAGAAACAAGGAATTGATAAACAAGCTTTTCTGAAGAGAATCAATGAAGATCTTCATTGCGAATTCCATGCGATCTCTGATTCCCATTACATACTCGTACTCCATCTCTGTCAAAGCACCTGGTTTTGGAGGAGCAATATCGATCGCTGGTGGTGGTGGTTTTGCGATTGGCGACTTGCATATTTGAAGTAAGCACGCGAGAATATCTGCAGCGTGCTTGGGAACAATTAAAGAATTCAAAGATGGATGAGTTGACACTTCCAGAAGTACTTCAAGAACTTGAGCGAGTCTATGAAACTGAATCAAGTGTGGGAGTCTTTTATCATCTCCTAAGAATAGTTCAGAAGCTAAGTAATTCTTCTTCCGTATTTTTTCAGGTACTCCAATTCCTGGGAGAAGATAAGGCAAGAGCCCAAATCCCACAAGTAATTCTACGATTTTTTGTACATCAAGTTGAGTCTGTAAACTAAGAACTTCTATCGATCTCTCTTCTTCAGATTGATTCCTTTCGGCTTCTTCCACTTCCCTTCGAAGATTGTACAGTAAATTTAAAATAGTCACTGTAAACTTCCAGCTGGATGTGACAGGGCCATTGTTTTGCAATAATAACCGAAACTTTGCATCAAGCTTGATTTTTTCTTCGCATTTGCCTACAATATCGTCCAATAGGAAGTCTGGCCGATCTGTCGGTTTTAATGGAGACTCTGGAATAGAATAGAATTTAAAATACTCATATGGTTCTTCTTAATCGTCGGTAGATTATAAAAGGTGACAAGCTAAAATCAAAATGAGAGCTCATGAGTATGAATATAAATTATTTTGTTTTAGTTACCGGATTGATTTTTGGAGTCGAAAGGAGCTGCCAAGAATTTAATTGCGTCCAGTATATCTTGCATTGTTTCAGTTGTAGAAAGCAAACTATTTGTTAGGAATCGTTGGATCAGAAAAACACCTGCAATTAAACAAAAATTAGGTGAAATTAAGTTAAAAGTTGAGCACGTGTGTAAATATTTTGTTTCTGGTTACGTTGAAATGAGTGAGAGTGAGTTTCGCGCGGTTTCAACGCAAGCAGGAGATCATGGAACTGGATCTCCTGATTGTCATAAAAGTCAGATTGCATTGATTGCAATAATTGCGGAATTACAGGATCACGAAATGATGACATGATCGAATGGACAAGCTCATGTAAAGTGTGGTTGTTTGGTACACCTGTCCAGTGATCGTAGCCTTTTTCAAGGAGCTTATATTTGATTGCATAAGTGATTAAAACTGATTGACAGATGAATAAGTCCCATATGATAAGGAAACTACGAAAGCTGTGAGAACCAACAGGTGTGTTCCCAATAACATACGATGTAATCCACCAATTCCATATTCCTGACATCAAGCAGCAGTAATTTTGCAAACTCCTTCTATATCTATCAAGTGAGAATGAAAAAACTAACCACATTATAAACTTGTACGGTTGCGTGATACACCAAATGAGGGGAGCTTCCTTGAGGGTAAAGGTTAAAAGGCTTAAAAGTTAAAACTGTATTGCTAAACACGTGTAGAAGTCTAGAGTCACAGAAGAGTGTGTAATGTGTAATAGGATTCTTACATCTGTTCACAAGTCATTCCTTCAATTTATAATTGACTTCATAGACAACAGACATGTCGGGAGCATTTACATTATGGCTCGCAATATTACTACGCAATTTTACGAGTCTTGGAGTTTACGGGCATAAGTCTGAATCCCTTCAAGAAGTAAGCTTGAGTATTTATATTTAAATCATACATGAGCTTGAAGCTTGTTTTAATTACTGTACTTGTAATTGTGTGCTTATTGCAGAGGTTGTATTACACTGCAGCCGTGGTTGAATATGCCCCTGAAGGCAACTCGTGGGAACTTTCTCCTCCAGAGATAATTGCAGCTAATGTGAATAACTATTTGAGTTTGATTGCACAAGCGTCTACCCAGGTGAAAGCTTTGTAACATCGACATGCTATGTGAAACTTGAAGCTAATAAAAATTGTCCATTAGTCTTAGTACTACATGAATCCGTTTTTTCATCATAGGATGCAGATATAATTGTATTTCCGGAATATGGATTGACAACTTTAGGTATGCCTAAAGACAGACAAAGCTCGAAATCTTTTCTCCTCAGAGTTCCTCGGGTTGGGGAGAATCCGTGTCAAAATCGGGATAGTTGGTCACAGAATGTTGTCTTGTTGGCTTGTGCTGCAAAGTCTAATGGGATTTATGTTGTAATCAATCTTGGGGAAATAAGAGATTGTGAGCTGGATCAGAATGACTGTCCAGAGGATGGGGCATTCCATTACAACACAAATGTTGTATTCGATCGGAGTGGAGCTGTCATATCCAAGTATGAACGATTAAGTGCCGGTGGGTGTGAAAAAATCAAAAGATCAATTTAATTTCAGGTATGAGAAAGGAAACTTGTACTTTGAAGATCAATTTGATAAGCCAAATCCTATTCAATTGAGTACTTTCGCAACTGATTTTGGGGTCATCTTTGGAGTCTTCACTTGCTTTGATATTATTTTTCAAGATCCTCCCATTAGACTATTGGAAAATGGGTTAAATATAAGGAATTTTGTATTCCCGACCGCTTGGGTAGATGAATTTCCATATATGACAGGTTCTTATACACTCACATAAGAATAATAATAAACGACAATGCAATACAAACTTTGTAACTTTACCCGTTTGAATCTTTACAGGAATTCAAGCTCAAGAATCTTGGGCACATAGTGTAAACGCTAATTTGTTAGCATCTGGTTACCATCGACCTATAGGAGGTCAAATGGGCAGTGGAATTTATTCTGGAAACATTGGAGCTTTAAATTATACTTTTGACACTGAGTCAGGAACTACACTGATTTTAGGGAGAGTTCCAGTCATTCCTGGGAATGAAGAAATCGTTAAGTCAAATCAGAACTGTCCATCCCTAAGTGAAGAAAGTGAAGTCAGTCGTGATACGAGAAAATTTGATGAAAAATCGATTCGAGAATTTCATTCATATCTCCGTGAAGACTTGCAAAATTACACTACTAAAATGTTAGATGTATCTTCGCCTGATTTAGTCGATGACGAAGTATGCACAGAAAACGGATTCTGTTGTAAAATTGAATATGAAATGTCTGAAACTTCCAACTCCATAGAATTCGAAGCATGCAAAACTTCATCTACACAAAATTATAGACTTATTGCGATGAATGGCACGCGATATGTCGCAGCGAAGACTTCAGAATTTGATTGGCAGGTTTGCAGCGTGGTAAGATGCTTCAATGAAACACTGGAATCTTGTTCAGAAAATAATCAGAAGTCCTCAGAGCTACCGACCTTTAAAAAGTTAACATTGAGTTCTAAATTCGACATTCAAGAAAGTAAAATATTTTTGCCTGGGCAAAGCTTTATTGATGTGAACATGGATTTAATTCCTTTCACGAATTTCAAAAATAGTATGGATGTTAATTCAGGCGAGATGACAATTACCTCGAGTACGCTAAGTTATATTAATATCAAGACTGTCGCAATAATTAACAAATTCTATTCATAAGTAGGTCGTAAAATTGTGTATCTTAAAATAAGACAGCAGACTTTTATTGCTGTAACCTTTACCCCTTGTAATAATATTCCGAGAAATAAATGCTGGTTAGACAGACGTTGGGTTGCAAAATGAGAGATGTTAATTAAATCTAATACATGGGCAACAAAACTCATCCCATTTTAAACTACTAGGATATTTTATTACAAGAGCTTAGCATTTAGTTGGTGAGTAATGTGTGAATACTATGTGACCTTCATTTGACCTGTGAGTGGCATGCATATTTTTTCGCAAAATATAACAAAATCATATTCTCGGCTCAAATATTTCTACTCAAGTTCCTACCCATTTCTGTCAACACAATGAGAGAATACACAAATATCGGTATAAAATATTCCACACAAATATTGACATATCACAACTATCCACGAGATCGATTTGTCGGAAAAAACAAAATAAATAAGTAAATAACGCATAAAAATTCAAAGTATCTTTCTTTTTCAAGCTACAAGATTTTGAGCGGAGTTATCCTCAACAGTACGCACAAAATGATATATTAGGTCAAACAAATATGCCCAACACTTGTAGAAATGATATCACATAATTAAAAATTGATATTATGTTTGTCTTTACTAGGAAGGAGACCATTAAACAGGCCACTGTTCATGTGAACTATTAAATCCAGACAGTTTTCGATTATGCCTACATACAACTGAATTAATAGACTCAACTGAACAAACCTGTGAACCTGTCTCCTGTCGTACGACGTAGCATGCTAACCAATATACATTTCAGTTTCATTTCTTATGATGCTGTGACTGGTAAATATGATATCATCATGATATGAAAATCCAAGAATACAATTATTTGCAGTGTTGTAATAAACGATAAGAATTCTTATTAGAGTGTCAACTTTCAAGTAAACTTATAAAATTTTTCCTTATAGTTTTATGCATTAAAAGATACTCATGCCTTGTCAGTCCTCGAATAATCTAAACCTTGGCTGCATTTTGCTTCTTAAAGCTCAGAACTCTAAAAGCTTTAGCTTATTCGAACCGTTATTTATTTTACCACCTTATTGTACAGTTCATCCGAACTGAGTTGTATAGAATATTATATTGTATACCAGTCAGACGTCAGACTATATAGTTCTATCCTGGATCTCGTGACCCGGGTTCTTCTTCCATCCGAAATCTTAAACACAATAAAGTTTTGGTGCTAAACCGGGTTGAATATTTACTGTTCTGTTGAGTATAATAACAAGCTCATTTACAATTTATCATGGAAAAATGGCATTGGATTACACTCATACTGTGTGCTTTTGGATTGTTCAAGGAATTCAGACCTTCTGAACCTTTTGTTACAGAGTATCTCATTCATGACAAGAATTTCACGAAAGAAACGGTAAGTACAAGCATATAATCCCGGTTTATATGTATCCAGATCAATTTTCCGTTAATCGTTTAAGATAATAACTATAAAATTCTTACATAAGCTCGCAACTGCATTTGCAATTGCATACAATTGTACATTATTGTCCTGGAAGAGTTCGGTTTTGATTTTCTCCGTACATTGTGTAATATGTTTTCCCCTAAAATTAACATCAATGTAAAATAAAATATTAGTTAGCCAGATTCCGGGTTCGGTAACATGTACTGGGTAAAAAGTGGAGACTTAAATTTGCAGTATCGAATTGTCAATATTTTTGCGGATTCCTCTGCTCTGACCAAGTTTATAATTCAAGTTTCTGTACACTATGTGATATAATTTTTTATCCTTCATAGATTGTGCAAGTTGCTTATCCTATTGCCACTTACACATACCTGGGAACCCTTCCGATTGTATTTCTCATAACCGACTTTCTCCGGTACAAGCCTGTGATAATCCTCGAAGGAATTGCATTCGTAGTCACATATACCTTGTTGATCTGGGGAAATGGAATCACGAACCTTCGGGTAAGTAATGTCATAATTAAGAGAGGATGAGTTTTATGGTGGACTTAGCATAGCCGTCATTTCCTTATTTCTTTCTCAATCCTCAATAGATCGTGGAGATTCTGTATGGAATCGCAATGTCCACGGAAGTTGCGTACTACACGTACATTTATGCAAAGGTGGACAAGAATGAGTACAAAAAAGTGACCTCTTATACTTACACAGCAATTCTCGTGGGGAACTTTGGTGCAGCCGTGTTGTCTCAACTTTTAGTATCATATGAATGGATGAATTACCATCAGTTGAACTACTTGACTCTTGGAGGGGTCTCGATTGCTTTGGTTATCGCGTGTTTTCTTCCAGGAGTTCAGAAATCTATCTACTTTTATAGAAAGGAAACCTCGCCAGATGAATGTGAAAGTGGAGATGCGATTCCAGATTCCCAATATGATAGTCTCACTGTTGCGCAGAGAGTTCGAAGGGCTTATCGAATGCTGTGGTATGATTTTGTCAAGGCATTCTCGAATCCTTACGTCGTTAAGTGGTCAATTTGGTGGGCTATTGCTTCTGCTGGATTCTTGCAGGTCTAGAGGCAACTTTACATTTCTTTACAAGCTAGGCGTTTTATGTTTAATTACTAATTACAATTTGCAATATTTAATTAGGTGATCAACTATGTTCAACCGCTGTATGAAACTATCCACCCGTACACAGAAGGAAATATTTATAATGCAGGAGTCGATGCAGTTCATACATTGCTGAGTAATTAATAATATACAGATATAGATCATGTTGAGTCTTATTTTTGATCTGCTTTTTGACTTCATGAACGAACTTTAGGTTCAGTTATAGCGTTGATAATTGGACGAGTTACTCTTCCTTGGAGAAAATGGGGAGAGTCTTTGCTATTCCTAATTTCACTAATCCAAGGTGCTGTACTGGTTTGGATGTCTCAGACTGGATCTATATTTGTGGCATATGCGTGCTACGTTGTATTCCGAACCATGTATCAAGTTATGATTACTGTGGCCAGGTGAGTAAAGCACAAAAACTAAGCATACGTTTATAGGACCATTAACTATTATCTAATACTAACAAATATTCGCTGGTTGTGGTGTGGGCAATAGTTCTGAAGTTGCACAGGGAATAAGTGATGACAGTTACGGGTTAATTTTTGGAATCAACCGTTTCTTCTCTCTGATTCTCCAAAGTCTGCTAACCTTGATCATTAACGACGAAAACGGCTTGGCCCTCGGAGAAAGGTCACAGTTCCTTGTGTATGGAATTTATTTTGGAAGTATTGGAGTGCTCTTTGGAGGGGCAGTTTTGGTGACTCTCATACGGTATGGTGGAATCGAAGGTCCTTCCTCACCTGAAGGCAGCAGAAATTGCATTGAAGACTCATCGGCTCTTAATCGAGAAGATGGTGGGGAAACTAATTCTGTAAAGAGTGACAGAATTCAAGAACTGTAACAATTATTATGTGCACTAGTATTTCCAGGAGTTTTCAATATGTTTTAGAGGGGAAATAGATTTGATACAATTATGAAAAGACTGTAACATATTTATATTATACTTAAAGTAGTAAATAACTTATCAAAAGAATGTCTGTAGATGGGCCAGGAAAGAAGGATTAGATGAATGTAAGAAAAGAGTAAAGCAGATTTATTTCGCGTATTTTTAAGAGTGACAGAAGTAATAAATAGTTTGAGTTCAAATTGACTTTGAGTACAGATTAATCAATAATCATCATCAGATATTTCATCCATTGTTAGTAATTGGGTAAGACAAATTCGGCAACGGGAGTCTTCGTGTTAATCACCTTCTGGCCTTCTTTTGAAAAGTTCTGAACGAAGGGAAGTTTATTGGGTCGTCCTTCCTCGAGGTTTGTCGTATTCAGATTCACTTGAACCACTTCAGCCCGTGGGGTTTCGTCTTCGACAAATGTGACAACTTTTTTCGGTGAAGTCTTAGACTTTACTTTCTTCAAAATTGGTTGTATCATTTCTGGCCTGTCGTGATGATCCACACACGCAACAATATTCTTCGCAGTCTCAGATTCTGAATCAGACTCAGATGAAGAATCCATATTGCCCGGATCCAAACGCTTTCGGCAGATCGGACAACGAGGCTTCGGAACAAGTTTTCGAATCTGAGGATTATCTCGCCATATTTTATCCCGTCGAGATTTTTCTAACTTATTCACAAGTATAGCAGCCTGTCTTGATGCAAACAGCACCAGGTGAGACTGCAAAATGAATTCATGGGAATAATAATTATTAGAATAGGAATTCCATTTATTACTCATATTCTTAGTGATTTACAAGATATCCACCCATCCAAATCCAAACTGAATCAGTAGCAAATAAGAGCTCAGATCTCAAACATGTGCTGAAAAAGACTGTCGTTGCTTTCAACGTCGACTCAAAAGCCAAGTTTCTAATTCTAAATGTGTATGGTTGTGCAGTGTCTACAAATCCTGCAACATGTACAAACTTATGCTGACAACTGAAAGGGAAACGAAAAAGAGGGCACCTAAAAAATTGTCCCAGGGAAAGTGTAATTACTAAATTGCAAGGTCCTGGAAACAGAGTTACAAATACTGATCCTGGTCGTGAATAACAACCTCAACCTCAAGTTTTAAAATACTAACTTGTACCCCACTTTTGTGCTATTTTACCGTTTAATAAATCAACAGATATCTGTAGGCCATGAATATTAAAATAGTTCTTATGCAATTCAGATTCGGAATCTAAAAATAAAAATAGGCTTAGAATTGATCTAAACTTGATGATCTTAATCGCTCTAACTCTTCTGCAATATGAACTGCTACTTTTTCTACCGCTTTTCGATCAGGGAAACGCTGAGGATTTCCACCAATTGTAATCTCCATCTTATCTGAATGTGAAAATGACAATATACTGATTGGTAAGGTGGGAATGACGTCAAATAAAGCGATTACGCTGTTTATGCGAGTAATTTCATTCCCCAATAACTTGTAGTTATCCCCACCAACAGACACAGAGTATCCTCCTACTGTCCCCATGTCTTCTCCAAACATCTTATTCCTGATGCTTAGTGGAAACATCCCGATCAAAGGGAACAAAAACTTGAATCCCAAATGTGTGATTCCGCATTCCAAATTCGCCTTGTAAGATTTCTCGGTTTCAAGAAGTCTTTGAACGGGATCGTCTTTGGTAGATACCCTGAACAGCATGGTCGCCCTAAAATATATATTGAATAACTTTGAGACTTCGCAGACTTTGGGAGTAAAGCATCATTAGTTACAAGTTACAATTAAGTTACCAGTGATTGCACAACTTAGGATAAGACTTAAACACTTTCGTTGGATGCCTTGGCCAAGCAACGGTTGATCCCATAGGAAAGTTGACTGGAACTTTGTCCTCTTCAACAATTCCCATTTCTAAAGAGTATTTTTTCAAAGCACCTCCTACCAGAGACATTATAACAGAGGCTAAATGAACCTTGTGAATTTGCCTGATTCGTTTCAATACTTTTAAATCGAGCGTTGCAAATGAAACAATCCATTTTGGCGTTTGTTCCTTTTTGCACTCTAAAATATTTAGCTGACTATCTCCTTTCATTTTGTCCATGTGCGACGGGACTTGTAATAGTGTTAGACCCTGCAAAACAATCAAAACATTGATTATGGATATCATGATTCAGTTTGTTGTACTGCAGTACGTATATGTATGCTACTAACCTGTTGAATACAATTCGACTCAAAATCTTTCACGAGATAAGGCGATTGATTTTCCGTTAGTTTATCTAGAATATGCAATACAGAATATCCATCTGCAAAAGCGTGATGGATTTTAAAAGCCACGGCTGTTTCATTTGCACTTTCCAAAGGCACCAGGATCAGTTCCCAACAAGGAGAATCTTTGGAATATTTCTCGAGGAGCCATTCGGCGACAACTTCTTCCAGACATTTTCCATCATCAACGTTCCTCTCGTGAATCAACTTTTCCAAGCTATCAATCTTGACTCTTTTCCCGAAAGAATATCCACCGAATGTTTCAACGCATAGTGATAAATTCTCATAACCCAAGAGACCCTGCAGGTCATTCCCTAAGAATTTATCCTTCCATAACTCTCTCAATTGTTCAACTTTTATGGCAGAGGATTTAACGTGAAGCACGCATCCAAAGTTGACAATAGACTTTTCATGACTATTTCCTGGGCACTGCATCACATCCAGCCCACTTAGGAGCACAAGGTCCCTTCGAAAACATTTTATTATAAGTGTTAAAATCAATTTGTATACTGACAACACTAGTATAGGAACTGCCAGCAGAAGAATCAGAAAGACCCATGAAATGCTTCCAATCACGACTTCCTTTGCTCCCATTATTATGTTGAGAATGTGTCCACAAACAAATCCACGCGTAGCTTGGCTTAAATAATTGTTGGTTTTTCTTTATTGGATAGCTTAAATCTTGTCGAAACGTATATGAGACAATTATAAGTCCGTTAGCTTCTAAAAACCTATTTACATGCCATGTTTAACGGAATAAACACACTATTTTTAGCAGCAATGCTATGATGAGAATCGCCTGAGTGTCTAAAGTATAAACACAGTTTTTTTGTGCACATCTCATCCTTTCAGTCTTACGTCAAAAAAGTTTCAACTGAGAGTTGTCCACACACGCGCAACTTCGCTCATATTAATTAATCTTCATTCTATGTATGCAGGTTACTGCTTGCTCGGACAGATGCATATGAGTTGAATCTGAACAGATATGACTTAACTTTTCCCTACTACAAGCTATTCAACACGAGTCTAGGGCTAGAATGTACAGGACGTACATGTACCAGATATACCTGTACCAGATAAACATGTACCTGGATATTTGTGTACGTTTAAAAAACTGTACCAGAATATTAATGTACCCAACTATA
>Ga0194135_10000967_pt1 | contig 16719 bp, 12 predicted proteins | sample LitLau_LLRF_2013_FD_134024 | JGI IMG/M metagenome (GOLD analysis project Ga0194135, IMG submission 134024) | Freshwater sediment microbial communities in response to fracking from North America - Little Laurel Run_MetaG_LLRF_2013 (version 2) | ecosystem: Environmental > Aquatic > Freshwater >...
TATATATATCGTAAATGTATTAATATATTTAAAAGTAAAATGCATACAGCCAATTTACTATTTAACCTCATTATGGTTTGTTAAAATATTAAATAATGATAATAATATTAATAGCAATAAGCTATTGTCAATTATAGATAAATAAGGTATTAATATATAGAATATAAGACCAATTAAAATATATAAAGCATAGCTTGTAATTACTCCAGTATCTAAGCTGGCTATATTTTTACTTAAATTAATTAAACCTTTTTCTAAACCAAAAGGCCCTAATAATTCTACGCTACCTTTATCAATAACTTTAGTAGTTTGACCTCCTAACTTTAATACTAAGCCCGTTATGTACTTATTATAAAATAATTCGATCAAGAAACGTTGATTAAAGAATCCAAATATATTATAACCCAATCTAGTAAATTTAAAGCTTATAAGAGCTTTACCTATAAATTCCGAAAGAACTAAGGCTAAAGCACTAAGAGATATAGTAAATACTAAAGGTAATAATTTAAAAATAGTAGGTACAGCGAATTCAGTGTCCAACATTATTTCATGTGTAGGATGAATAAATAAACTATTATCCGAAAAGAAACCTGAACCCAATCCTATAAATATATCTTTAGTTATATAACCAAAGAATATAGAAAAGATTGCTAGTATAATTAAAGGTAAACTCATGAAAATATCTCCTTCATGAGCATGTTTATAATTAACAATAGGCCCATTAGGGTTAGTTAAGAAAGTTAAGTATAAAACTTTAACTGAATATAAAGTAGTAAACATAGCACCTATAGTTGCTATAAAATAAACTACTGTACCACTAAAATAAAACTGTCCATAAGCAGATTCTAAAATAAAATCTTTACTATAGAACCCTGTCATAAAAGGGAAAGCAACCAAACTAAGACTTGCTATTAACATTACAGAGTAAGTTAAAGGCAGAAATGGTCTTAATCCACCATATTTTCTAAAATCTTGATTATCTGCCACTGCATGAATAACAGCACCTGCTCCCAAGAATAATAAACCTTTATAAAAGGCATGATTAACTAAATGGAATAAGGCAATATTATACGATGATAAACCTACAGCTATAACCATCATACCTAATTGACTCATAGTAGAATAAGCAATAACTTTTTTAATATCTTGTTGAAATAATCCTATAAGGGAACTGAAAACAGTAGTTATAGCACCTAATCATAGACATAATATTAACACAGTTGAACTATATTCTATTAAAGGACTTGTACGCATTAATAAATACACACCCGCAGTAACCATAGTTGCCGCGTGTATTAAGGCACTAACAGGTGTAGGACCCTCCATAGCCATGGGTAATCAAACATGTAACCCTACTTGAGAACTTTTAGCCATAGCACCTATTAATAAACATATACCTATAATTGTAACGATATTTTCATTAACAAAAGGTGCTAATGAAAACACTGTACTATAATCTATGTTACCAAATGATCATAGTATAGCAAACATACCAATAGTTAAAAAACAATCCCCTACTCTGTTAGTTAAGAAAGCAGACATAGAACTTTGATTTGCGGCTATTCTAGTAAATCAAAAACTTACTAAAAGGTACGAACAAACTCCCACACCTTCTCACCCAACAAACATCAATAAAAAGTTATTAGCCGTAACAAGTATAATCATCATAAAGGTGAATAAACTTAAGTAACTAAAAAATCGTTGATTATGTGGATCATGACTCATATATCCTATAGAGTATATATGAACTAAAGAACTAACAATTAAAACAGGTATCAACATAGACACTGTTAAACTATCAAAGTGAAAACCTCACAGAACATTAAGAGATTCACTATCAATTCATCTAAATAGATGAATTGACACTGGTATATTATTTAAACCTACTTCAAAAAAAGCCACAATGGCCAATAAAGTAGTTACAATTACACTTGTACATGTAATTAATTGTGCTCCGCTAACACCGACTTTTCTACCAAAAAACCCGGAAACTATTGATCCTAATAAAGGTAAAGTAATTATAGCTAAATACATTATTTATATTCTATAGCAATACTTCCTCTTAATCGATAAAAAGCAACTAGAATACCTAAACCAATTGCTGATTCTGCACCAGCTATTGCTATTACGTATATAGCAAAAGTTTGACCTAATATATCATCAAAACTAAGTGAACTTATCAATATTAAGAATGTAATAGCCAATAACATTATTTCAATTGAAATAAGCATTAATATTATATTTTTTCTATTTAAAACGAAACCTAAAATCCCGATTAAAAAAAGTATTAAGGATAAATTCATTGTATATTTTTTTTCTCATAATTATATTATTAAATTACGCATTTAGAGGAAAATTGTTTAGACTACACGATCAATACATATATCATACTATTTTTTAGAAAAATATATATATATAAATTTATATATATATTTTAGTATTTATGTGTGCTAAACTATTAATTATTACCGGTATTATAAGGGTAAATAATTATATCCACATTATTATCAACTTGTGTAAGTCTTTCTGCTTCAATTCTTTCTGTTTCAACTCTTGCTTTTTTTTCTTCTAATCATTCTACAGCAAGAGTTTTAACATTAAAGTAGTTAGCTTTAAGCCCTCTAGCTATTAAATCTTTTCTAGCGGCCTCCATTGACGCATCTACTTCAGTTCAATCACTCGCAGTTAATGAAAGACGTGGTATCCTTGCTAGTGTTGATTTAATTCTTGCTGCTTCAAGTTTTTGTGCCTCTATTTTTTTTGCTTTAAGTTTTTTTACTCAGGCCTTTTCTCCTCTAGCTCTTACTGCTTCAACTCTTGCTGCTTCAAGTTTTTCTGCTTCAGATCTTTCAACCGTATTTCAAGTATTGTTTCAGTTAGATGCATGCATCTCCAATGTAGAACATTTAGGAAAATAAGGAACCTCATATATAAGTGGCGCATAACTTACAATATGTTTAGCAATTTTACATGAATCTTGTTTTTTTAAAAAAGAGGCTGGATCTCGACCTTTAAGTCAAGATAACTTTGACTTCGCTTGCCTTATAGACGAGTATCGCCGAGTAACTTTTGTAGCCTCATTTGTAATTAGAATGGGAGTGGCTTCTGTATCTATGTCTATCTCTGAAGGCAATTTACCTTCATCTTCCAAATAGGTTACCGTCAATCTCTTATTTGGGGTAGTAAAAGTACGGAAATCTTTTAAAGCCTTAAAAAGCTCTGAATATCAAAGATCACTTATATCATCTGCGGCTGTCTTTGCAGACGTCTTATACGAAATAGTATTTGTTCAATTATCCCTTACTACCACCGTTTTAAAATTATTATTGTTAACAGCTTTCGCTTCCGGGGAGTTTATTAGGCTATTTTCTTTAACCGGGTCGGGTAAAAGATTAACAAAAGCATTATTATATATTTTATACTTAGGAAAAATTATATAATAAGGATCTTCATATAAGAATAATCTAAATGTATCTTCAGACAGCGCCGGCCCAAGTCTTGAATAAGCCTCCTCAATAGTACTATATTGACTGATATCACCTTGATTGTAAATTACTTTAATAAATTTCTTGGTATCATCTTTTGCCGGTATATTATCAAGAGCATCCGGTACACTACGTCCAGTAAATGCGAGTATAGATTTATTAGTATTATCAATAATGCCATTTGTTATTTTATTATCATTATTCTTATTATTAAATATAAGATCCATAAAGTCTGGGTTTTCATTTGGTATTTTACATGATACTCCCTTTACTTTAGAGGTTTGTGCAATAATATCTGCACGTACCATGACAGTATCACAAGATAAATTTACTTTGTTTAATAGAGATCCCTGATTATAATCTATAATAACTAAGGCTTTAGAAATATATTCACAACTAATCATGATAGCAGTTTCAGGGCTTATACCTGTATAATATACCATAAGTTGTATTTTACTTGAATAATAGCTAGGTATTATTTTAGGTAGTGTATTATTCTGAAACATAGACGGCACGTATGATTTACCAAATATAGTTGTAAAAATGTTGTGTTTACAACTGTTTTTACCCAATTTAAACTCTAAATCCTTATTATTTATATTGGTTATACCTACATCCAATGAATATGGATTTGCTGATTCTAAACTTATATCTTTTACAGTAAAGAGATTCAAATTATTTAGGCTTTCTCTACCTAAATAAGGTATAAATAATGGCTTAACTAAAAAGAATAAAGAAACACTTGAAGTGAAAAGTAATAGTCTTTGTCAAGTTAGGCATTTGAACATATTTATGCTAAATATACTATATTGTATCGTATTTTTTTTATTTAAAATATTACTAAAGGCAGATACAAATAAATTAATTATATAAATTATAAAAGGTAATATGCTAAATCGCAGTCATCATCAGGATATTACAGTTAAAGGAGCTTTAGATAAACCTAAATATAAAATAATTATGCTTAAAGCTGCGCTTGTTATTAGAACTATACATAAAAACAAACATATTAGTTTAACTATTGTAAATACTAGGTCATAGGGGTTTTTAGACATAGTTCAAACAATAAAATCATTTAATAACTTTCAGAAATTATTCTTATTGCTATATACCCTATTTAACCCTACTATAAAGAATACGTAAACATTAGAACAAGATATTAAGATAACAACTATAGACGTACTTAAACTCATGCTATCCATTTCTAATCCCAAAATAAACACATAAAAATAAAAAAAGGGACTAATTAATAAACAAACAAGTCAAAGGAATAAAGAATTACATTCACTTGTGCTTGGTATAACTCAATCTATTTTTACTTTACTTTTGTTTACAATAAAAGAATACATATTATGAATTAAAAATGTAAATTTATTTTTCAGAAGAAGATAATTGAAAGCTCTTCGAATATATGCAAGTCACCTTGTTTGTCTTATTACTACTTAAAGTAATCATTTGTCTACTATCGATTTTTAAGGCATTTTTACCTAATTCAAATGCAAATCCCAATGTTAAAGCTAAAAAGAATATAAGCATTATTACTAAACCATATATTCCATTTACATATGCACTAACTACGTAAGGATAAACTAAAAGAATTTCCAAATCAAATAAAAGGAAAAGCAGTGCAAATATAAAGAAAGAAATACTGAATTGTGTTCTATTTTGACCTAAGAAAGAGTGGAAACCACATTCAAATGCACTATCTTTTTCTTGGTACGGATTATGTGGAGCAAAAATCAAATTAACGGCTAATAATATTATAGCCAATATAGGTATAAAAATAAAAAAGAAAGTTTTGCTTGTCATTTAAGAATTGAATAATATTAGAGCCAATATATTAGCCATACTTAATCATTCTTGAGGTAGGAAAATGAATAAAAGAATTATTAGAGTTAACACAGATATAGTTATAGTTAAAGAACTAGATAATGTTATACTATCGGTATTAAAAGTTAATTTTTCTTTTAAAACATTGTTTCTGATTATATTTCCGTGCAAATTAACATTAGTTAGTTCAGGGTTAATCTTGTACTCTGCTCTATCAAAAAACACTTGTTTGATGATATTTAAGTAATAAACTGCACTGATAACACTCGTTAATATTGCAACTAATGCCAAGAAAACGTAACCGCTATCTATAGCAGCACTTAAGACCATTTGCTTTGCAAAAAATCCTATTAGAGGAGGAATACCTACAAAAGAAAAAATTGTTATACTTAAACTTAAAGCTAAAACGGGATTAATGTAAAAATAACCCTTAATTTGACTTATTAATTGTATAGGTGAATTATTTTTATCTGTTAATTCTTTGTACTCATTACTATCATTTATGTAATAATATAGTGAATAACCGATACTTATAAGTATAATAAATGCATTTAAGTTACTAATAGAGTATTGCATTAAATAAAATATAAATGCTTGTATGGATTCTATACTATTAATACTCAATGCTAATAATATAAAACCGACGTGGCTGATAGTACTATAAGCAAATAACCGTTTTATTCTTTTCTGTGTTAGACCTACTACAGTACCAATAATTAATGAAAATAATGAACTAACCAGTAAACTCGTTGTTCAAGTAAATTCAAAATTAAATAAAGAGTTACTTGTATAATGTACTAACTCTAAAAAGAATATAAATATGGATATTTTTGCTACTATTGCTACAAAAGTCGTCACAATAGTAGGTATAGCATCGTAAACATCTGGAGATCAGAAATGGAAAGGAGCCGCACTTACTTTAAATAAAAACCCTACGCTTAAGATAAGTAATGAGAAGTGTATATAATAAGATTTATATCAATACAATACATTATTACTATCGTTAGCTAGATCACTTAAACTAGTTATAACATATATTCCGTCTAGGTTAGTTGTACCTGAATTTGCGTAAATTAAGCTAGTACCTAGTAAAATAAAACAAGAACTTAAACCACCCAATAAAAAATAAGTAAGACCACCCGAAGTAGCCTTTTCAGAGTTTCTATATAATGTACTTAGTAAATATAACCCATAACTCTGTAACTCTATACTTAAAAATATAGAAACTAAATCACTAGTTGACACTAAAAAAGTTGCCCCCGTAACGATAAATAATAAAATTAAAGGATATTCAATAATTTTAAATTGTTCCCCCATTTTATTAACTATTTGACTTTTATAATATAAAAAGCTATTAAAAATTAATTTACTAAAGGAAGAATAATCTGCCAACCAAACTTTACGAGGATAAAATGCAGTTAATTGTAATATAGCTGCACTTATTAAGAAAATGAATATGTGAAAAATTTGTGTAATACTAGTTATATGGAATAAACCCCCATATAAACCTATACCTGTACTTAGGCTAGTAATAAATAAAGTATTTATTGCCAGTAAACAAGAGTAGAGTAAAGCTATTATAACTACTCTACTATACAGTATAGACTTATCTCGTCTTAGTGTGACAGCATTAGATAATATTAGAAATAAAATTGAAAATATAATCACTCAATAAGTAAAAGACTTGAACTTTTAATTAACTTAATATAATACAACGAACCTTAATTATTTTGATTTATTTATAAAAGGCGATAATTAATTAAATAAGTTTGTTTTACATTAAACTAACTTACTTGATAGCTAACAGTACTTGTATATAAATGACATAAACTGTAAACACAACACACTTTAAGCCACATATAATAACAAGAAGGCCATCATTAAGGCAAATAAACCTGTAGCTTCTGCGAAGGCAAAACCTAATATAGCGTATGAAAATAGTTGACCTCTTAAGAATGGATTTCTAGCCACACCTAATATTAGTGCGCCGAATACTACACCTATACCAACACCTGCTCCTATTAAACCAGTAGTAGCCAAACCTGTCCCAATAATTTTTGCTGCTTGTATCATATTTATGTTAAAGATATTCGATGAAGGAAGCCTCCCTCCTTAGTCTGTTCATTTTTGAACATGACGCATCCAATACCTCTATCAATAATATGACACCTTATAGATCGTATCTAGCATTGCGGACTAGTCTCTCTAACTAATTAAGTTCAGGTTTATGCTTTTGCGCTTTAAATGTGCATAAAAAAAAAGGATAATATATATATATATGGCCAAATTTTAGTATAAAGACAGTATTAAACTATATATTTAGGATGACCATACATGCTATATTAATAAGGTAGTATTACTGTTCCTCTAATCAAGATAAGAATTTTTCTATGCTTACTGATTCTATTACTATAGGCATAGAACTGTGTAAAATACCACATATTTCAGAACATTGTCCATAGAATGTTCCTTCTCTATTTATAAGAACAGAAACTTGATTTAATCTACCAGGGTAAGCATCACACTTAATTCCCAAGGCAGGACAAGCAAAAGAATGTATAACATCAGCCGCAGTAACAATAAATCTTACGTGTGTTAATTCAGGAAGAATAACCCGGTTATCTACTTCTAGCATTCTTAAAGCTCCATCCTCTAAATCTGCTTCTGGTACTAAATATGAATCAAATTCTATGAATTCATCATCAGCATTTAAAAAATCAGGGTATTGGTAACTTCAATATCATTGGTGACCTTCTGCCAATACAGACATAGCAGGATCGCTAACTTCATCCATTAAATATAATAACTTGAAAGATGGGAATGCTATTAATATTAATATTAAAGCTGGAGTAATTGTTCATATTAATTCTATCAATGTTCCATGGTTTAAGTATTTATGTGATATAGGTGATTTAAGGCTAGAATAATTTCTAACTATTGAAATCATTATTCAACCTACACCAAATAATACTATAACTAAATAAAACATGATATTATCATGTAATTCAACTAATCCTTCCATTTGGGGAGTAGCACTATCCTGAAAGTAAAGACCTCAAGGCTTAGGTGTATCACAGTTGTTAAAAAGACTTATATATAAGAAATTTAGCATATGTATATTTATATAAATTTTCTTTTAAAATATCAGAATTACTACAAAAAATATAAAAAGATTACTATAAATCGTTAATTAATATTGTTGTATATAAAACTTTATGTAATTAAAAGAAACAGTAGAACAGCTAATTGCTTATTACATAATAAATCAGTCATTTCTGATATTAAGTAATCAGAAATAACGACATTATGAAAATAACGCTTAATATGTACTTAAATAGATTTAAAAAGATAAGTCTGTTAATTGATAATATATATATATTATATATATATATATATAGGTAATTAAACTAGTAATTAAGGAATATAATATATACACCTTAGTTTACCTACAGTTAAACCATATAGTATGCGTCAGAAGAATAAATTAAAGAAGACACAGAGTAATGTAAACCATCTAAAACAGGAGCCGGGTATATACCCAATACGACGGTAAATACAACTAATGTAAGTAATATGAAAAACTCTCGTTTATTTACATCACTTATGTTAACTTCAAAGAATCTACTAAATGATCCTCCAAAAGCTATTCTATTAAACATATATATAGTATATGCGGCAGAGAATACTATAGAAGAACTAGCTAAAGCTCCTAATAAAGGTAATCTCTCAAAAGTACCGTATAAACACATGAATTCCCCTACAAAATTCAAAGTAAGTGGTGTACCAGCATTACCTAAAGATAATATAAAGAATAAGATAGAAAATAAAGGCATTACTTGAGCAATACCTCTATAAAAACTAATCAATCTAGTACCAGATCTATCATATAGTACACCTCCAGCACAAATAAATAAACCACTTGAAACAAAACCGTGTGCTAGCCCTAAAGCTATACCACCCTCTATTCCTTGTATACTATTACTAAATACACCTATAAGGTATACGGCTGCGTGTGATACTGAACTATAAGCTATTAATTCTTTAATATCTATTGTTCTTAAAGTACTAAAACTAGCGTATATAATAGTTATAACACCTATAAGATATATAATATAAGTATAGTCTATAGAAGCTTTAGGCAATAAAGGCAATATAAGTCTAAAAATACCATATAAGCTTAATTTTAATACAATGGCAGCTAAAATTATACTACCGCTTAAAGGAGACTCAACGTGAGCTTTTAACAATCAAGTGTTTAAAAAGATAGTTGGCGTTTTAACAGCAAATGCTATAAATATACCATAAAATAAGAACAATTGTGTAGAATAATTAAAATTAGTTTTGTACAATGCATCAAAATCTGTTGTACCCATTATAGAAGACATGGCTAATATAGACAACAATAAAAATAATGATCCAAATAATGTATATAAGAATAAATAAAAACTAGCTCTTACTTTATTGCTTGATCCAAATAAACCAATTAATATAAATAAAGGTGGTAATATGCTTTCAAAAAAAATATAAAATAATAATATATCTAATACTAAAAACACAGCCAATAACAAACTTTCTAATAATAGAATTATTATAACAAATGATCTTACATTATCATTAATAGAATTTCAATTACTTAATAATGCAATAGGTGTTATTATAGTAGTCAACATAACGAAATATATAGATAACCCATCTAAACCTAAATAAAAGTCAAATGAGCTAACTTGATGGTATTCTTGTACAAACTGAAATTGATTACTACTAAAATCGAACATAATAAATACAATTAAAGAGACAAAAAGGTTAATAATAGATGTACTTAAGGCTATCATTTTAATACGCCTTATATTTAAAAACGATAAATCATAAGACATGGCGGTTGATATGCTAAAAATACCTAACATAGGAATTAATAATAAAAGTATAAGTAACATATGTATGTAAAACCAAAAACAAATTTCCCTCAGTATCAAAAAAGTATTTGATATTTACTAAAACTATACACAACTGTATAGTAAATATTATAATGCATAAATAGAATTTATACAAAAAACTTTATTCTTATAATAAAGAAATATTACTAGGTATTATTTCAAACCCGTATAGTATACAAGGAACTAAGATAACAAAAGCAATTACAATAGGTAATAATATAGTTCAACAGAAAGACATTAATTGATCAAAACGTATTCTAGGGAATGAAGCTCTCGCTCAAATGAAAATAAAGATCATTATACAAGATTTTACACCTAAAGTTAGACCGTATAACAATCCTTCTAATAAAGGATCCGAAAATAAACTTTCATTATGTAAATTGTTTATGTAATAATCAAAATCGATATATTCCATTAAACTAAACAAAGGCAGATAATCATAAAGATAACCACCTAAAAATAATATACTTGTTAATATACAAATTAAAACTATGCTAGCGTATTCAGCCAAGAAAAAGAAAACAAAAATAACAGCAGCATGCTCTGTCATAAAACCACTAACAAGTTCCGATTCAGCCTCAGCTAAATCAAAAGGTGCCCTATTAGTTTCCGCTATAGATCCTATAAAGAATATTATAAATATTGGAAATAATGGTATTATAAACCATACTGCTCTTTGAGCTTCTATATTAACAGTAAGATTTAAACTCCCTGTTAACATTACTACAAGTAAAATAGCAGAACTTAATATTAATTCATAACTAATTAATTGTGCTGTACTTCTAAGAGATCCTAAAAAAGCATATTTACTATTAGCACTTCAACCGGCTAATAGTATACCGTATGTAGATAAAGAAGAAACAGCTAACATGTAAAGAATACCTAAGTTAAAATCACTTAAAGTTAGACCTGGACCATAAGGTATAACAAGGTAACCTAGTAATGAGAATATTAAGGTTATAATGGGACCTAAGAAAAATAAAGCTAAATTAGCTTGTGTTGGTGAAACATATTCTTTTAAAAGAAGTTTTAAAGCGTCTGCAAATGCTTGTAAAAGACCATAGTATCCTACTATATTAGGACCTAGTCTTCTTTGCATACTTGCCATAGTCTTTCTTTCGGCTACTGTTACATATGCTACAGTTAATAAAACAGGAATAGTTACCAATAGGACTTCGATAATTGAAATTAAAGTAGGATAATATAACATTATTTAGAGTGTTATATATATTCAATATAAATATAATACATTATACACTATGTTATTATACTATAATAAATTATATGTTAAATATAACTTATAAACATGCTACTTAATCTATATTTTACAAACCTTAAGCAGTGTTTATATTAGTTATTTATTATTAATTTGAGTAGAAAGCTAAAAGCTACCATGAAATATCAAAGAAAATAAATGCGAATTCTTATCCAAGACTTGAACTTGGATCTAGATATCAGAAGTATCCTGCTCTACCATTAAGCTAATAAGAGTTAGTATCATGGGTAAAATACTTTACTTTTAATTGAAAAAAGTTAAGTAAAGGTTTTAAAGGTTTATGGAGGAATTGAACCCCTTATCTTCGATCTGCAATCAAAACGCAGAACCATCCGCAACATAAACCATATATATGTATATATAAGTGTTTTTTTTTATACGTATACATATATACCTATATATGGAGCCATATAGGTAGCTATTTATTATTGTTTTGTAATTTAATTTCTATAAATTGAATTCTGGAATTAAGTAAAGTAGCTCTGGCCTCTGCACGTGTTTTGGTAATATTAAAACGATCTAAATCCCGTATGATGTCATTTCTTACTCTAAATTCCTGCTCAGTTGTAGGGATAGCAGGAATTTTTGCAAATACTTCTTTGGCATATCTTTCTTTATCCTCCATTACACGTATCAAGACAAAATTGTTATCTCTTTGGCTTATAGCCGTTTCTAAATCCATTCTTTTGAACTGATTTAGTATATGGCCATTATAGTCAATATATTTACATATATCATCACGTATGGGCACTTCACCACCCGGAACATTAAAACCTGGCCCTGGGTTTGTTCTCTTTGGAAACAAGTCTAAAATAGGATCTACTTTACCCTTATCCAATGACTGAGTATAGCTTTCCAAAACTCCTTCTGCTCCTTGGCCACTAGTATAAATAGGATGTACTTGTCTGTCTATACCCTTTCCCTTATCTGAAGGAGTATTATCTGATCCATCGTTAGATTCCATTGCGTTATATAACTTATGCCGAGGCTTAATTATTTCCGAAGTAGACGGACCATCCATTTTCATTGTATCTAAACCAAAAATAAATTGATGTAAGTTAACATTAATACCTTTTATATCTAAGTATTCGGTTAACATACCAATTAAACCCGTATTAAGAGTTCAACCCATTAATCCCATAACTACATTACCACCAAAATCGCTATAGTCTAAAACCATATTACCTGAAATATTATATTTCATTAAAGCAACTATTATAATCGTAAACAACCCACTTAAAAATTTGGCTAATGTAAACCCCCTTGCAATAGATTTACATAAAATAATCGTCTTTCTTATATACATTCGCATTTTTTTTTACTAAAGGTATTCGATGGAGGAAACCTCCCTCCTTAGTCTGTTCATTTTTGAACATGACGATTTTTTTTTATTTATTAAGAATATGATACAGTAGTTTTCATATATAAAATATATGAAACATTACTAAATAGCTTAACTATTTAGTTTTAACAACTTTTAATTTTAATTAAAAAGTTAACTTTTTTTTCGCTCGAAAATATATATATATATAAAGATTATTATATATATATATGATATGTCTATTTTGCATGTATTCTGTGTATTTAGCATATAATATTAATTATAAACTAAACAAACAGATAAAAACAAATATTAAACAAACTAGATACTCATACTTTGTAAAGGTAAACTTACAAATGCATGAGGTTTAGGTGGGCTAGTTAATGCTCATTCTAAACTATTATAACTTCTATTTAATAAGGTTTGTAAAGTATCACTATAGAATTGTGGAGTTAATCAAGGGTATCTTGATGTAGCTTTACCTTCAACTAATTGTAGATAAACTAAATGTAAGAATAATCAAGTAGCAACTACACTAATAATACTACCAAAACTACTTATTAAGTTTCAACCTGCGAAAGCATCAGGGTAATCACTTATTCGACGTGGCATTCCTTGTAATCCTAGGAAATGTTGAGGGAAGAATGTTACATTAACACCTATAAATAACAATCAGAAGTGTACTTTACCTAACATTCTGTCGTAATCTAATCCTAATATTTTAGGTATTCAGAAGTATCATGCACTAAATAATGCAAAGACTGCACCCATACTTAAAACGTAATGGAAATGAGCTACCACATAGTAAGTATCGTGGAATGCAATATCAAGAGAAGCGTTAGCTAAAACAACTCCACTTAATCCCCCTATAGTGAACATGAAAACGAAACCTAATGCAAATAGCATTGAAGGTGTTAAATGTAATGATCCACCGTAACATGTAGCTAATCAACTAAATATCTTAATACCTGTAGGTACTGCGATAATTAATGTGGCAGCTGTGAAATAAGCTCTTGTATCTACATCTAAACCAACTGTGTACATGTGATGACTTCAAACAACAAATCCTAAAACACCTATAGACATCATAGCATAAACCATACCTAAATACCCGAAAACACTCTTGTTAGAGCTAGCAGATATTGTAGTACTGATTATACCGAATCCAGGTATAATTAATATATAAACTTCAGGGTGACCGAAGAATCAGAAAAGATGTTGGTATAATATAGGATCACCACCTCCAGCTGCTTCAAAGAATGACGTATTAAAGTTTCTATCAGTTAAAACCATTGTAATTCCTCCGGCTAAAACAGGTAATGATAGTAATAATAACACAGCTGTAACTACTACAGCTCATCCGAATAAAGCTAGTTTGTGTAATCTTATACCAGGGCTTCTCATATTAAGTATAGTAGTGATGAAATTAACAGCACCTAATAAACTACTAATACCAGATAGATGTAATCCGAATATAGCTAAATCTACACTAGGTCCACTATGACTTTGTACTCCACTTAAAGGTGGGTAAAGTGTTCAACCTGTACCTGCCCCATTTTCTATACCACTAGCAAATAAAAATAATAATAAACTAGGTGGTAATAATCAGAAACTTATATTATTAAGTCTAGGGAATGCCATATCAGGACCCCCTACTAGTAATGGTAATAAGAAATTACCAAAACCTCCAATTAAGGCAGGCATAACCATAAAGAATATCATTAATATAGCATGAGCTGTAATGATACTATTATATAGTTGATTATCTGCAATATATTGAACACCAGGTCCACTTAATTCTAATCTGATTAAGACCGAAAAAGCTGTACCTAATAATCCAGAAAATAAAGCAAAGATTAAATATAGTGTTCCTATATCTTTAGCATTTGAAGACAAAAATCATCGTTCTGTTCATAAAGATATGCTAGTCTTTAATACAGAAATATTTGACCAGTTAGTCTCGACAGGTTCTTTTCCTGATACAATTCTTTCATTTGAATTATTGAAGGATTGGAGATGGGAAGCAGGCAAATAATAATCCCACTACACTATACTCTTAGACAATAAAATTAATTGTCAGTAATAGGTACGCTAATAATTTAAATTTGTTTTTACACATAAATATATATATTTATATATTTATATGTTTAAATATAGGCAGTTTATAAAACACCATACACTAAGATAGATAAATAACTGTAAATAATGCATATTGAAATTAATCCTATAAGTTATTTAGAGACAGACCCGTTGTTTAATTCAATTAAGCTATTTTCAATTAAACTAACTAAAGGCACTATAATTAAATAGTGAGAGAAATATAAAACGGTACTTATTTGTCCAAATTCTATAAAAGGAGATTCTACGTGTTTAGCACCTAAGACCATTAAGACTAAAAAATTAGCTACAAAAATATAGAAAGCTATTTTACTTAAAGGTCTAAATTGTATACCTCTACTTCTACTTAAATCTGTATAAGGCATAGCCAATAACATTAATATTGCACTAAGCATAGCTATAACACCTAATAATTTATTAGGTATAGATCTTAATATAGCATAGAAAGGTAAAAGATACCATTCAGGTACTATAGCAGGTGGAGTTTGCATAGGATTAGCCATTACATAGTTATCACTATCTCCTAATAAATTAGGCATGAAGAAAACTAATACACTCAATATTATTATGAAAAGGAATATAGTAACTAAATCTTTAAATAAAAAATATGGTGCAAAAGGTAATCTATCGTAGTTACCTGAAACACCTAAAGGATTACCTGATCCTGCGCTATCGTGAAGAGCAATTAAATGCATTAATACTAGAGCAGCTAAGACGAATGGTAATACAAAATGTAAGGCGAAAAATCTATTTAATGTGGCATTGTTAACTGAGAAACCACCTCATAAAAATTCAACTATGTCTTGTCCTATTCATGGTATAGCACTCATAAGGTTAGTAATAACTGTTGCACCTCATAAACTCATTTGACCGTATGGTAAAACATAACCCAGGAAAGCTGTAACGATCATCAATATAAATATTACTGTACCAAGAGTTCATACTAATGTTCTTGGTGCTCTGTATGATCCATAGTATAGACCTCTACCTATGTGTAGGTATACTAAAAAGAAAAAAGCTGAAGCTGTATTACTGTGTAAGTAACGTATTAATCAACCATTATTTACATCTCTCATAATATGTTCTACAGAATTAAAAGCTTCTAACACGCTAGGGTTGTAGTGCATAGCTAAAGTTACTCCTGTAACTATTTGTATAATTAAACAAACAGCTAATAAAGAACCAAAATTTCATAAATAACTTAAGTTACTTGGTTGTGGTGAATCGATTACATATGAATTAACCAACTTTAATAAGGGATGACTTTTAAAAATCCTCATGTATATTATATAGTATTAAGGTGATTTTATTATAGTAGTTAAAAAGGAATACAAACCTATTATTCTTTACTTATTGTCGGGTTAGGATAAATAGAGATATGTCTAATTTTTAGTATATTTAGCCTTTTATGCGTTATATATTAAAAATAGGTTTAAACATCTTATTAGTTAATACTAATATTACCAAGAGAGAAAATTGAATTCTCATTCTTAATGCATGAAATTAATGTTCTAACCTATTGAACTATCTTGGCATTTAAATTAAGGTGAATACCCTGAATCGAACAGGGAACATACTGTGCCACATACAGTTGTTCTACCATTGAACTACATCCACAAAAAAATAATATAAACCCTGTTTATTTTTTTATTTAGTACATTATAATTATGTTGGGGTGATTCGAACACCCAATGGTAAATACCAAAAATTTATGACTTACCGATTAGTCTACAACATATTAATGTTTAAAATAAA
>Ga0194135_10000968_pt1 | contig 16706 bp, 14 predicted proteins | sample LitLau_LLRF_2013_FD_134024 | JGI IMG/M metagenome (GOLD analysis project Ga0194135, IMG submission 134024) | Freshwater sediment microbial communities in response to fracking from North America - Little Laurel Run_MetaG_LLRF_2013 (version 2) | ecosystem: Environmental > Aquatic > Freshwater >...
GTATTGTAGAGTAGAGGCAGAAATGTGCATGTAAGACATAGTATAAGGTGAAATTCAAGTTGTAGAGAACAAAGTGAGAAGGAGGCGGAGAGAGGTTGTTGTGATTAGGATGTATGTGTAATAGTGTGTATGTACTATGTAGTGGGTCGTCATGTGTTTTGGTTGCGAATCGTATCGTATCATGATCATAAGACAACAGGAATATGTCTCTTGTACCACCACGACCACACTTCACATTTCATCGGGGAAGTATTGGTTAAAGATTGAGGTGGAAGAAGAAGAGTAAACGTAGATTGCATGGCATATTTTCGAGGTTTCAAAGTTTCCGTGTAGCCGTTCGAAAAAGACAAGTAAGTTGAAGTATTTTTAAAGAAGTAGGATATTAAGAAGGAGGAGGAGAGTTTTTTAAGAGAGTGCATGGAAATGGCTTGGGGTGAAATATCTGCGAAGTAATTGTGTGAGAATCATATGTTTCAGGTTCGCACGAGAGATTCGTGTGTGTGTGAGTGAGTGCATTGGGTTTATTTCTTACGTACGTAATTGGTAGTAGTTGTATTAGTAGATTCCGTGCGTGACTTATTGTTTTTGGTAGTTTTGTAGAGTTAGGTGTGACCTGGAGGTGGAGGAGATGAGTTCCGGGGGTTCTGACAATAGTTCGGTGAAGATGGAAGAAGAGGAGGCTGAGGATGTTGTCGGTGAAGAAGAGATGAAGTCAAGTGAAGAGGTCAATCGTACAGAGCAAGAAGAAGAATTAGATGGTGAGAGAGAAATAGTTGACACTGGAGCTCACGAGGATTCAGAAATGGACAATGACAATGTCTGTGCTGGGTCTTCTGGGGGAATATCTCAAGTTCTTGATGGGGCTGATGATGATGACGAGCCGGAGCAAGGGAACTTGCAGCTGGTGGAAATGAAAAGACCGGATGCTAATAGTATTCAGAGGAGGAATTATCGGAGCAATAATACAACGACAGACTTGAATGCAGAAGCAAGTGATGAGGATGAAGGGGATAAGGCACAAGAATCACTAGAGAGTCGTGAAATAGGTGAATTAAGTATATGATTATTTTTTGTGGAATTCATGAGAAGGTTCATTATGATGATGATGATGATTTTGAGATGGGTTTGATGAAGAATTTGTGGATTTATTTGTTAACGAACTGTTTGTAGGATCTCAAGCTGCTGCTGTTGCTACTGCTGATGCAGCTTCTAGTACAGGAGACTCTGGTAGGGTTGAATCTGGAAGTGACATTCCTCATGCAAATGGTAATGGTCCGCAACAGGTCGATGAAGAAGCTGCTGATAGTGCTGGTGGAGATGAGAGCTTTGAAGATGAACACTTCGTTGAACGAGCTGGATTATTTGCAGCACGCTTATCTAATGCAGTTTTTGGTCCACCTATTGATATGGACGATGATGATGATGATGATGACTCTTCATCAACCGACTCTTCACTTTCTGGACTGAGATATATGGAAGATGAGGATGATGAGGATGACGATTCTACGGATTCCTCTGATAGTAGTCTTACTGATTTAGAGGAACGACGTGAGTGAATCCTGCATGTTGATTCTTTTATAGTCATAGTATGAAAGGAAATTATATTATTAAAAATTGTTATGTTTTCAGAGGGTGCTGCTGGTGGAAATGCAGAAACGTCATCTGCAAATAATTCAAAGAAGCGTAAACTAGACTCTTCATCGAAAAGAAAAGCTGAAGTGCCACAAGTCATTCTAAAACCCAAGCCAAAGAGCAAGTGGAATGGACCTAGAGATTTGTTTCATCGAGAAATGGGCTACATGAGTAAATCTCAGCCTCAATGTGCTCAAATATTTCGTTCTAAGTTTTATGGATCTCTATTCTCGGCTGAAAGACTAGAACTCATGCATCAAATGGAAGGTCATGAAGGATGTGTAAACTGTTTGAACTTTAATTACTCTGGGACTAAACTTGCATCAGGATCTGACGATATGCAAATTAAGATATGGAATTACGGTGTCGGGAAGCTGATTACTTCCTTTAACTCTCAGCACCGCTCCAATGTGTTTCAAGCAAAGTTTCTACCCCTCATAGGCTTGGACAACATGATTGTCTCTTGTTCCAGAGACTGCACGGTGAAGTTAACAGAGTTGAATCCTTCGGGAACTGTTGGATCGACAAGGAAGTTGGTTAATCACAGGGGACCTGTTCACAAATTAAGTACAAGTCTGGACAATCCGCAGATTATTTTAAGTGTCGGAGAAGATGGCGCGATTTTCAGTACTGATATTAGAGAAGATAAACCGCAGCTGTAAGTTTTATGAACTGTCCATCGCACCAGATCAGTAATTACATTTTGAATCTAACTACAAACTATGTTTTAATCGTAATGCAGGCTGACGGTATTGAAAGAAATGGAACGACGGATTCCACTGTACTCAATAAGTGGGAATCCCTTGAATTTCCATGAATTTTGTGTAACTGGGAAAGACCAGTACGTCCGCATGTATGATACTAGAACTATGTCGCACACAAGTGTACCTGTTAGTCAAGATGGTAATGCTGCTTCGTCTTCCGATCCCACCGAGCCAATATTGCGAGCGAACAAAAAATTGAACCCAGTAAAAAAGTTCTGCCCTCACCACTTGCAAGCTAGAGATCACGGAGCTACTGCCGTGCACGTGACAGCAGCTACTTATAATTATAACGGCAAAGAAGTTTTAGGGTCTTACAATGACGAAAATATCTATTTGTTTGATGCAAGTCATTCGGATGGTGCAGATTATGTAAAATGTTATGAAGGTCACCGGAACAGCATCACGGGTTAGGATAATTTGATTTTGTTGATAGCATTTGTTTTTTTACCTTGGTTTTTACTTAACTGTTTTGCTCCACTTTTACTAATATTTAATTAGGTGTTTTTCATATTAAAGTTAAAGGCGTAAACTTTTTCGGGGACCGTAGCCAGTTCATCGTGTCTGGATCCGATTGTGGCCATATTTACCTTTGGGATAAAGAAACCGAAAGTATTGTCAACTTTCTGCGGGGTGATATGGGTGGAGTCGTAAGTGGACTATCAATATAGAAATTACGAAGTGACTTGTTTGTGTGCCTGCATTTCGCATTAAAGTCCAATTATGCTCTATTTGAATAATGTAACAGGTAAACGTTTTGGAACCACATCCCACAGTTCCAATTTTAGCTACCAGCGGCTTGGATCACGACGTTAAAATATGGATTCCGTCCGGGGAAGACACTCCTAAAATGGGAGGACTTATTCCCACTGTTAGGAAAAACCTTCGAAAAAGGAAAGAAGACGCTGAAACTGCAGGACCAATCGATTCCCGAGCGGTTCAATTTATTTTGAACCACATGACTCGTGGAAGGCGTGGGCTTCGGGTAATTTTTCTCAAGAGTAATTTTGCTGATTATTTGAAGTTGCCTGTGCTGAACTTGTGGGGTTATTATTATTATTATTATTGTAGAGAGCAATAGACTCAGATTCAGAGGCACCTGGTTTTGGTACGACATCATCAGACTCTGAAGACGGCGACGACGAGCGAGGAATGGAGTGTCGCATTTCATAATAATAAGCCAACGATGTAATAATATTCCCAGTAATAGTATTGCTACACTTGAAGTTTTAGATCTGATGTCGTGTGGTTGATACATAATATTTATACAGTAACAAAAAACAGTGTGTCTTCAAATCATCCTCGAACCTGAACTGGCTTTGAATTAAGTTACGAATGATGAAATATCCAGTTATATTACTATACATATGACGCTTTTAAGTTAGAGCTGAAGTTTTACAATCTTGTACGGTTGAGCGTCGAAATTATCTGTGAGAGAGTACATTATTACTTTTACTAGGACTGAACCTTTCGAGTATATTTCAAGCTGTTAAATACTTGATAAGACGATAAAATAGTCAACAATAGTCATGCATATGCGTAAAATGTAAGAACGAGAATGCGTGTATGAAATCCAGTTGTAATAATATGCTCGTAATTAAATAATTGATACCATGTAATCCACCAATTGTTCTATGTACTTGTTGATTTTCATATAGCAATTGTAGCATTTTAACTCCCTGCTAAGCACTTATTCCTTCATGCCGATTTGCATGAATCAAATAATGGAAGACAGTCCAGAAGGTTTTTCGTTAATGGGGCCGAAGAGGGTTATTGGTACAAAGGGGCCTACCTCCGTACTGAATGTGAGTTTGCGTCAGACGCCGTAGATGTAGTGAAATGAGCTGGTTCTGTAGGTCGGAAGATCCATCCCTCTCTCATACCCTCGGCTCACGAATCTCTTTCCCACGATCTTCTCGAGGTTCTCATTAGGTTGTCACTTTCATTTCATGTAATTCTTGCTACGGCATGACAGTCACAATTTACAAAATCCGTACTAATCCGTAGTTTGTTAATTGACATTAGTTAACAGTGATAAAATGTGTCCTGACTTATTACTCAATCACATCACAGTAGGTTTTCATAGCTGATGTCAAACATGAAACTTCATGAAATGATTTCAAATATAATAATTACAGTCTCATGTTCTAAATCCAGTTCAAACATTATTTAGTCGTCCTCAGTGCGGGATTCATTAAGTAAGTGCTATGTCATGTAGACCATAATGAATTATTCCCCAAATAATATGAATCCGCAGAACAAACTCTAGATGTTGTATATGTATTATATAGTTAGTTGCAATCCACAAGTCTGCTTCTTGTTGCCGTCTTATCACAAAGTAGAACTAGCATAGAACAAACATCAAAACCAGAAGCCAAGCAAATAAATAAGACGAAGGCAAGTTGTCACTTATGTATATGTGGGTGCAGTGCAATTTACTAAAGTACGAGAGTTGTTACAGTCTTCTTGATGTTCTTCGTTAAGTACACAAAAGAGAATGATTATGAGAGTTGAAGTTTTCGATTGTTTGACAAACACACAACCGTCTACAATACCAAAGAAGGGGATTATAAACAGAGAGAGAGACACTGGGAGCATCATATAAAATAAATACGATTGAAATAAAATACAACTATCATCGACCCACGCCTCGGATTGTTCTCGTGTCTATAATATTATTATTTGTCTCCCCTTCTTATATATATCTCTCACAATATCTGACATGATTACAATAAACCATCATCAAATGAAATAAAGTCGTCCACGACTTATTTGAATAGTTCTCCATTTTTACTATCAATCTCAAGCTTCTTCATTCGCACTGCATTAAAATGAAATATTCACGTTATTATCATAAGAAGTGTTGCAGACCATTCAGTCCCAGGTTCATTTACTAAAAAGTAAAAAGTCAGAAATAGTGGAAAACATGTCGAATAAAAGCCTTCTCGTACTTTCCTATTTACAACCAAACAGACTTTCCATTCTTTGAACTGTTTTTCACAAGTTACAATGAGAATGTCAGACTTGATTTGATGAATTCATAGGTTCGTATGTATATAATGTATATCTAGTAAAAACTCTGAAACGAAATTATTAAATGGAACGGATGCTTTTAGTTTTTAAAAAAGTGAATCCATTAAACACAACAACAACTATAGAGAGAAGTGTATGAAAGAAAAAGCATTTCACTAAAAATGTCTGTCTCTATTCATTTTTGATGTGAGTGAGCTGCGTTCTTCCACGGTGGTGCTGGTTGAATGAGGTGAATTTTGGAGAGATGAATATGAATAATTTTGTGGCATTTGTGAATGTGATGATGATGGACTGGTGGAAGAAGTAACCCAAGTGCGAGTACAGCACAACGAGACAAATGATGATGATTCCCTTAGCGTTTTATGTCATTAAGCAATCTGGAGATATTTATTGTCATTGAAGCCTTTTGTGTCTCTCCTCCTTCCGTGGCTCTTGAGAAGGACAAAGTTGTACTTGAAGCGAAGAGAGTGCTGCATTTGTGGTGGATTCTTGGATATGCCTCCTCACATGGAAGAACAGTAGGAGCAGCAGCAGCAGCAACGTTGTATTCATCCTTATCAGAAGAGCTACGTCGTCGTTTGTGGTGTTCGAAGTAACAAATTGAGGACTGTCGGGCTGTTTCGGAAGGGGAAGGCGTTGTTGGCTCGAACGGTACGCCTTCAGGTCTGGGACATTCGGGGATGGATTGGATGGCTGGGAATAGGAAATCCTCCTTCGGCATCTCGAGAGAGATGTTATTAGCTCCTCTTGGCTCTTGGCATCCCCTCCGAGGACCCTCGTCCATTAATGTCTCTTGACAAAGAAAGAAGCTAGCAAATCAAACAAAATCGTTGCTCGTGTCCCTCAAGTATCTCCTTCTTCTATTCATTCATCTCATCTCCACAAACTAACCAGAAACACATCCCAAGACATCCTAAAAAAGCACACATAACTCTCCTTCGCCTCACACTCGTCTCATTCCTCGCTAGCGTCTCACATCATCTTCGTCCTCGTCGCTTTCTCTCCTTTCACCTGTCATAATAGTGACCGAGGTGGGTTTCATCAGGATAGCACAGTGCATAGCAGTGTGCATAGCATAGTGCATAGCATAGTGCATAGCATATCCATAGGATAGTGGCAAGGGAGGCTAATTGAAGATCGAGAACAGAGGCGGAGAAGTACCTCTCTCCCATATAACACACATAATAGGCAGAGGTGGATTATATTTGAAGGACCAAATCAAGAGAGCTGTTGAGTCTCTCAACCATCTCTAAGGACAATCGGGTCTCTCTGAGCCTGACGAGAGCCCTCTCACACTCTCTCTCTCTGTCCAGGGAAATATAATCTCCGTATTTTAATCCATTGAGGAGTCTCTCTCATTAACAAAACTCACCTCAAGAAGAAGCGAGGAAAAGCACTCGAGCACTATTATAGATTAATCAATTAGACCAACAACAGAACACGAAGAAGTGGTCTCAATTGAACAATTAATGCACTCACTCCTCCTTGATCTCCATATACACATGAGAATGACTCAATTGTCAGTGTTATTAAGGACTTGAAGTAGTTACCACTGTAGCAAAGAGTTAAGAGGACTCTGAATTACTACATCAATATAGAGAGAGTTAGTGCACTTCTTCTTCCAGATTCATGTTCATCACGACGAGTGTCCTCTAAGTGACACTTCACACTATCAACTCAATAAACTTATCACAAGATCCGCTCTAAATAACCGTTCATTTCGCACAAGTGGACCTCTCATTAATATAACCTTAGGTTATACTCTCTCTCGAAAGAAGGAGTCAAGAAGAAAGCAGTTTCCAGTGCTTATTGATCTCCTCAAGTGTTCCCACTTTCCTTCTTCTTCTTCTTCCAAAATACACACACACACAAGCAATCCATCACACACCCACGTGTACTCTTTCTAATACTCTAACTCTCTTATATATATATAGATTTATATATATTTATCCACACCACCTTCATCTTCAAGCATCTCCATTACTCAAAGTATTCTTCCATTGAGCATCGAGAATACTTTGAAATCCTGTGCAAAAAGTGCGAATCAAGTGAAAGTAAAAAGTGTAAATCGTTTAGATAAAGTGATAAACCTAAAGTTCACAATACCCGTAAAAGAGTAACTCGATTTATATCCCTGTCGTGAAATTCTATCGCTTCTCAGCATAGGATTTGTAATATAAAGTTGTCAGTGTCAAAAGTAACTTGATAATAATATACTAAGGCCAAATAATATATCACGTCTCACATTACCCACATTTCTCCGTCTTAGGGTGAAAGCATCTCAGACTCACCTCCAATCTCCCAAATAATACACAACACTTGAAGACGACAGCCTTGTCCCCAACTCAGGTTCACATTGGATTCTCCACAGACAAGATGTCCAAGTAGCTTAGAACAAGTCAGGAGGAAAGTTTCAGAAGAAGACTTGGATTTATTAATACTGTCCTCATCATCACCAGGACAGAATACTAGAACTCCCTTACTATTACTAATTCCTCCTCCTGTTGAGGTGGCTTCCACCACGATCACGACCACCACCACCACGACCACACCCCCTGACTCACCTTCATCGATTTCCCTGACTGAATTACAAAACCACCAGCCAGCAGCAGGAGCAGGAGGTGGTCCAGGCGAAGAAACACTTTTAAATATCACACCCCCCCGGTTCCACCCTGGAGACACGTCGCTCAACTCGCTCGCCGTCTTCTCAGGCGAGCTTGCCATGTCGTTAAGCCCCAAACATTCTACTACTCACAACACTTCTCACTCGACACCTTTCTCCGTGACCGATATCCTGAGTCCCCTCGAGGAGTCTTATCGCATAGGAAAAGCAGACCTTGTTGAAGCAGCCTCGCCCTCTGACACAGCCTCAGGAGGCCCTCCATCTCCCCCCTCGCCCTATCGCATCTCTGCCGAAGATCACCAACAGCACCAGCAACAACATCAACAGCACCAACACCAACTCCACCATCTTTCTCACCACCACTACCAACTCCACCAACTTGAGCAGGACCCTTCAGGTCACAACCCAGCACTTAGTTCAGGGAGTCAGTCTCCCGTCTCAGCTGTAGTTGCAGCGATGAATGTCCCTTCCAGTTCCCCGTATACTCACATGCACGTCTCACAACTTTCCCACCCGGGAGCAGCCGCTTTCCAAGCTGGCTGTTATAATGGACCTGACATTCACGGGATGACGGGTCATTACGGCGATGTCAGAAGTTCAGCCACGGCAGGATGGTACGGGACGCCAGCAACAGACCCTCGCTTTGCAAGTAAGACTTATTATGCGTGGCTTATCACACTCATCTCTATATATGGGAATACATGTGGCTGTTACCTATGCAGTTTTGCACTCTCATAATAATATAATGAGAACGTGACCTGTCTCAAAATCTCCTTGAACTCTCTTCATAATATTACATAGTTTATAGTGCACACGCATATGTTGAGATGAGACAGGAGATTTGGTTGTGACTACATTGTAAAATGATATGAAATGTTTCGTTATGATTCCTATTGAAAAATAGTTTCGAGGCTGATGGGGTCATCGGGTGCTGGGATGAACATGAATGTGTCCAACATGTCCGGGTTGAGTACGTGTAACATGGGACCTGACACGAAGCCGATGCAGTTCCCACTTTCCCAACGGAGAAAACGACGAGTCCTATTCACCCAAGCTCAGGTTTCAAAACTTACACTTATTATTATTCCCATAGTGTGGTATATTGTAATAGAAGAAGAAGATTGTAATCATTTCCGTCATCCCGGCCTCCAGCCTCCTAGTTTCTTTTTTATTCACGATTGATTTAATTTGGGAATTAGGATTTACCCAAAACATCACGTACACTCAAAGAGAGAGAAGTAGGAAATAAACTGACAGAGAGAGAGAGAGTTGTAAAACATAAGTTTCAAAATGGAACGAAGCATAATATGGAAGGAGAGTATTCGGAGAGAGAGGGATTGTGACTGAATCGAGAGCGATATTATTGAAGGAAGAATTAATGAATTTTAAGCCGTCATTCCACGCTCGTTAATTTAATTGGATTGACCCGCATCAGATTTTACTTTTGATTGGGGTTTAAACTAATAGTGAGCTTAATAATGGAAAGCGAAGGTACGCACTGTTTGACGAAGTCTTATCAGATCACACAAAGTGAGAAAGTAAAAAAGCCTCCTTTCTCCATCACGTTTTGTGTAAATTTGTTCAACTCATTAACTTTCGTGGCCCTCGCCTTCCTTCCTCCTCCTTCCTTTCAGCTTAGAAGAAGAACCAAACTTGGTGTTCTTCGTATACAGTGAAGACTAGACTCTCTCCCTATATAGCAGTTAATCCCCAAGAACAATTCATTCGGGAAGAATGAGAAGCGCCTCGCAATGAGTCACTATAACATGTCTTTCAATGCCATTTGTAGAAATAAAAGATTTCATTTAGAGGAAACTCAACTTTTGCGTCGAAACTGCTTTTAAATTTTGTTTGATGAGCTTAAACGAACTGGTGAATCAAATGGGTTTAAATAAAGCTCAACGGGAAGAAAGGAAAGAGAGAGAGAGAGTTTTAAGGAAAAGTAAATAAGAGGGAGTTGAGGAAACAAAAGTACATTTCTGCATTAAACTGTGAGTTTCCGAATTAAACCTTAGCACACAAACGAGAGAGATAGAGAGACCACACTGAGAAAGCAGTTTTAAGGCAGGAAGATCCGCACACACAGTCACACAAGAAGATCTTTATCTCATCTTTTAACACGTTCAAATAAAAGGCTTTCCTTAAAACAGTCCATTATTATTATTATTACTCACTTACTCCCGGTTCTTTACTACCAAATGAGATTTACTCTTAAAACAATCGATTATCGCAACTTAAAAGTTTCACAAATCGTTTTATTTGATACAAACACGAAAATGTTAGATTCATATCACTAAAAAGTGTCACACGAAATAAATCCCAACCCTAAAAATACACAACATAAATGTCTCAAAGTATCAATAGGAAATGAACGTGTATTCACAGCCAGGGAGACATTCTGAACAGAGAAAAACCCGACCGTTTAGTATACACATACACGTATAATATTCACCTCATGAAACCTTTTATGCACACCCATTCAACCTCAAAACAACCCTTAGTAAATCGGTCACAACATTTACTCTGTCCTCCCTCTTTTGAAGAGACTTACTCTCCTGGAAGTTGCAACATTTCTACTACTACTAACTAAACTGACTGTCTGTGTGTGTGTCTACTAACAATGTGATGAAGCGAGCGATTAATGCGATAAAAGCTCATTTGTAGTGTTATCTCTCATCTCCAATTCTTTGTGAGTGTATTTCTTAAACAATATAAATGTAGCATGGGGCGTTTAAACATTTTTAAACTGTGAGAGAAACTGTCAATCATTCATTTCATCTACAATGTTCTATGCATTTGTAATTCAACTAAACTACGTTTCTTGTTGTGTTTTGCTTCTTACACAAATCTCTCTAGATATCCCTAAAGATTACGTTTATCCGTGAAGATCCTTCCTAATCCGTGACTTTTCATACATGGAATACAATGCACACATTCTATACAGTGTAGATGTGGAAGCTTTAGACTTTTCTTTTGTGGCATTTATTCAATTTAAAATCCAAACATTTGTTTATCCTGGAAGCTTTAGGCTTCAGATATATAGGTTAGGTTGAGACGGCGGTGGTGGTGGTGGTGGTGATGGGATGTGTATTTCTCGTATTTGTTTGGCCAACCCTTTTCTCAATAATAAATACTTGTTTGATGTCTCCTTGTTACAGGTATACGAGTTGGAAAGAAGGTTCAAACAACAAAAATACCTTTCAGCCCCAGAACGAGAGCATCTCGCGAGTTTGATTCATCTGACCCCAACACAGGTGTGTGTCACAGCCTTACATTCTATAAAGCTTTCTTCGTCTTTTTAGTAACAGCCGTACACGCAAATCCATCCAATAACAAATATACATCACTGACGAGTCCTGAGAAAACCTTATACGAATACTCCCAGCCCAGCAGTGTCATTGCATCTCTTCCTTTCTTAACCTTAACGCGTTTTGAGAATGTTCATCGTAATGTTTGGTGTGTGAGACTTGAGAGATTTCTCTTTTCTGTGTCAATCGTACTCTTCGATGAATGCACGAAGAGTCAAGTGTCTCTGTCATCTCCTCGAGTTTCATTGAGTCACCCTTCAACATCCTTTCATCGCCATCCACTCCCGTTTACCTGAGATGATGCAGTTCACACTTTGTTCCTTACACATACACATATACTTACGGTTGTGTGTGTGGTCTCTTCTCTTGTTGTACATCTTTAATTTAATCAGACAACACAACAACATTTCCTCGACTCTGTGCACTCACTCACAGTCTTCCTCAATGATGAATAAATGGCTTTTCTGCTTCCAGGTGAAGATTTGGTTCCAAAACCACCGGTACAAGTGCAAGAGGCAAGCAAAGGAGAAAGCAATGGCAGAGACTAATCAGAGCCAGGTATGTTAGCAAAACAAAGTTGAAGGCTTGGAATAACATGCACACACACACACACCGAATTAGTCTACTCTATTCATTTCTCGCCCACCCTACAAGTAAATATTTTCTGAGTGAGCTAAGATAAACTTGGGCTGCTTCAATTGGAACCTTATTCAATTTATTATTGAGTTACTGTAGAACAAACTAATTATTACACTTTCGTTAGAGTTAGAAGGCAGCTTAGTCGTTGCATTTGAGTCAATTTGAGACGCAGTGTGGGCGTGTTATAAATAGGTGTGTGTGTGTGTGTGTTGTGTGTGTGATATACCAAACATACGGATAAAAAATAATCAATGGCAGGGTCTAATTGCATTATTATTGATCAAACTGGCAGAGTTCTCCTCGTCGAGTGGCCGTTCCTGTGCTCGTGAAGGATGGAAAGCCGTGTGGAACTTCGAATGGAGATGCGAACAGCACTTCGGGTGGGAGTGCATCTTCTGGGTCCATTGTGAGTAACATTGGGAACTCCGCTTCCCCAAATTCCCAGTCGTCAATTGGAATGCCCAATTGTTCTCAGGTTAATTGGACGCGAGTCTCTCTCAATAAATCCACTAGGATTTCTTAGATTCCCCCCCAGTCCTCCTCTCTTTCTTTTGCACAACTGGTGGATTTGATACCTCGCAATATTATTAACCACGAGGAATTAAACCATACTTGTTCTGTTTTCCAGGGTGGATCGATGGTCTCGTTTTATCACCAGAGCTCATCCTCATGCACCGGAAGTGGAGGACTGGGCGGATCAAGTTCACTTGCAGCTCTTGGAGGATATCAAAGACACTCGTTGACTCCAACGCTAGGGATGACTTCACACGGACTCCCTCATCATCAGCAGCAACAACATCATCAGCAACAAGGACTCATGTGTGCCACAACATACCTACCTCCACTGCAATCCAGAGCTTGGTAAAGAATCATCTCAAGTCTAATCAAATCATCATCCTCCACGTAACCACACGCACGTAAGAGTAATTGTGAAAGTGAATACATGTCAAGAAAAATAGAAGAAGTGAAAGTTCGACGACGGGGATGATGGATTCTCACTCTGCCCCAGTAAAGTTCTCATGTCTCCCTTCTTGTTACAAATAACGAAATAACATTAATTTGCGACTTGTGTTTCGTGCGTAGCCTGTGAAGTTCTTTTTATATAGACAAGTACAAAAGTGAGTGTATAATGCAAATTGAGACAGCACCCCAATATCAATAATAATAATACTTTGATGAGCACAGAACCGATAATGAGGATTATAAAGTTAAATCGGCGAATGTTCGGGAAGGGTAGTAAAGCAAAGTAAGGTCGTTTTGGTGGAGAAGGATGTTTGATGGATTCCTTCTAGTGGAAGTAATTAATCTCATTTCATGAAATGCCCTCTGATCTGTGTATTCTACTTCCATGGCCGTGTAGCGTGTGTGTGTGTGTAGGTAGACTAGACATTTGTATAAACCATACACACACACAAGTCTATAACCAACACATTCTCATCCAAACTCAGAGTATAATCAGCTTTTCAACCAATTATACATTATTGCGGTGAAGGGATTTTAAATCAAATCAGGATTCACTTCGTAAACCCATTTGATGATATGAAATTGCACGGGCAAAAGTCAACTGCCTGGCTGATTTTGTTTGACTTGTGTTGTGCCTACAAGTGTACAAGGAAGGAAGATTATTATTAGAGAGAGAGATGCAAGTTCAGATGGAAAATTTAATTTCCTCGCTATTCATTCACTTATTCACTCGTGTTTCCTGTGAAAAAGATTTTTAAAGTGAATGGGGTTTATTAAGTTCTCAAATAATGTTTATTTTTATTCGGAAGAAGCGAAGATGAAGAACGCCATTTATTTAAATGTATACATAAATTCAAGATTGTTTAAGTTGTTGAAGTACTTAAACAAGCCACACCGCATCCTAAGATATATATATATCCATATTATATATATATATATATTATTGTACCGTTGATTTTCAATTGTTAAATACACACACGCGTATAATCTTTTACACGGTATATTTAAATTAATACACATTCAACATTGTTGTACTTAAATTGTAATTTAGCTGTGAAATTCATGTCATTACGTGTACGAATAATTATTGTTTATAAAACAGTTAAAAGAAGAAGTTGTTAATAAGCTATGTATGCATATACGATAAGGCTATTATTAAGTATTACGATGAACACACACACATACAGTTAATTAAAAAATACTACTGTTAAATTTGCAAACAAAATAATGTTCTCTTTACTTACTCCACAACATATATAATAGAAGTAGAGTTGTTTTATTATTAATAAAAATAACTTTGAGTAATGATAATCTATTTGGTTGGGTTCTGCTTTGCATACAATTACAACTTAATATTTTCCACGTCATGAATTTATGGAAAAAAGATTTTCCCAGCCTTTTCTACTGGGAACTATTATTGAGACCTACCGAGGTATCACACGAAAGGTGATCAAGTATCAAAAATTGGTGCACAGACTTGGAGAATTATTACACACATTTTGGTTTTCAATAAATGATTTCTGCCTTGATTACTCCCGAAGAATAGACCTCAGGTTTTGACAATCACCGTGTACAATAATACTGGAATGACAATGAGCAAGACGCAGTAAGGTAATCCTGAGAGAGTATATATATATATATAAATATGTAGAGACCAGAATAATAGACGTCTTACATATACCTGGTTAGTTTCTGGAGGACAGAGTCCACACATACATTAGTATAGAGTTTGGAAGGAACTGCTAGAAAGGAACGTCATGAGAAATGGAAGGGACAAAGTCACTCTGAAGTGAATTTTCCCCATGACTGCCTCTGTGGCTTTGGTTTTGACTCACTCCCCTCCGCTTTCTCGGTTCATCAGAATCTCTCAAATTCACATCATCATCCAATTTCTCCAAGTTTACAAACCAACTCTACTCACTGGAAAATCAACTCTCTCTCTCATTTCCTTATTCACTCTGACTTCCAAATAGACTTGCCGTGCCTTGTTATAACTACAGCACCAGTTGTGTATATACAGGAAAAGTCGGTGGTGGTGGAGCTTTATCGGAAGAAGAAAGTCTCTCATAGTCTCTTTCTACGATACCACCCTTGGCTTTGCCCTCGCAGAGATCAATTCACTCATCACTTCCCCCAAATAAACACCATTTCTTGTACCAACTCAATCTCTACTACAAATGATGCACTCACAGACCTCAGGCATTCCAGTCGACAATATATATATCTATTCTATACATATATACCTATATCTATATATGCCTTATACTGCCTACAACTACTTGTTATCCTCTGTGTAATGCTCCTGGCTTACACTTCATTGCTCTCTGACATGTTCTCACCAATTAAGACACTAAATAAATGTTGCTACCTCTTTTTCAAAAGCATTGTGTTGTACTATACATATATATGTATAGGAATATTAATAACACATTCTATTACAACGGAGGAGACACCATTTCGTCATCATAATATTTTGGACAGTTTTTCATCTTCTTCTTCCTCCTCCTAATTCATTGTAGTCATAATAAAAGTTCTCAGGAATAAACGTGAGAACTTGAGGGAGAAATTCCATTTTACACTTCTACAGTTCTACACGTTTTACTTACACATGGAACAAACTCATAGTCAATCTTTGCCAATTTATATTTCATTCTTCATCATCCATAGAATCTTCAGAATGAATCATGTCTACTATAAAAAAAGTCACTGAATAAAAAACGCGTACACTATACTAGAGCCATGACTTTAGAATACATGAATGATTCATGAGAAAGAAACGCTTTAAAATTCACGATTTCCATTCAGTCTATTCGCATCTTGGTGCTCCTTTTATTATATGCACACCTCTACAGAGATATGTATATATATATATACATTTATATATATATATGTGTATATATTACTTGGAATCCCACGACCAACTTATGAATGAGATTTACACGAAGAAATTGACAACGACAATAATAATAAAAATAATGTTTCAAATAACATTTTGGTTGTGTGGTAGGTTAACAATTATTCGCCGCAGCATCATCATCGCCATCATTCTTCAAGAATCATGATTATCTTTCATACATAAATGCAAGGTGGAAACTGAGCTAATTAATTGCTCAAATGAAGAACGGTATTGTGTGAGGAATTTGTGGTCAATATGGCCTTACATTTAATACTGATCAATGTGGGAATGATTCATCGTTTTTACATGCTCCTTGTAACATACATCATAGATTCTTGTACATATACTTAAATGCGTGTGTGAGAAGATGCCAAGTTAACCATCATTATTGTGTTGTGTTCCATGAGCCATGAATCGGGTAAATGTCAGTTTGGTTAAATGTTATCCTCTTCATTGTGTGAACAGATTTCTTTTGTCAGTTTTTATAAATGAATGGCTGTCTATATACATATACGTCTGTACAAGTCTATACACGAGTGAATGTATACACACACATTCACAGCATTTGAGGCATCAGCAGATAAGCATCGTCACATCTTCTCCCCATTCACAAAACATCTTCGAAGGTAACCCCGGTCACCAACAAATTGGTCGTAATCAGAGGATCACAAAACTGCCACTGAAATTGAGTCATCATCATACTGAATGATTCTATCATAATATTTCTTCCTTATTGTTACACTTTTTATGGTCTTTTCTTAATCTTTTATATCCCACCCACTAGACACAATGTGGAACAATCCATGTAATAATCCTCTTGGAAAATTCTCGTCTTGTTACACAAATACACA
>Ga0194135_10000969_pt1 | contig 16705 bp, 6 predicted proteins | sample LitLau_LLRF_2013_FD_134024 | JGI IMG/M metagenome (GOLD analysis project Ga0194135, IMG submission 134024) | Freshwater sediment microbial communities in response to fracking from North America - Little Laurel Run_MetaG_LLRF_2013 (version 2) | ecosystem: Environmental > Aquatic > Freshwater >...
AGCCCAGGATGGATATGAATGAAGTAGAGGACGAGTAACATGCACTTGAACACGCATCGTGAAGGTGAGCATGAGAGAAAGAAAGGCAGAAGAGAGAGAGAGAGAGGTGAAAGGCAGACTGTGTTATTATCGAAGCCCACTTACCTGGTAGCCTAGGAGAAGAAGTTGTTGGTATCCGGCGTGACACGAACGAGGGGAAAGCTAAGGGGATGATGGAGCAAGCGTTGTGACCACCACGACCACCCCTTCGTATATATTGTAAAAGAATATTATGGTTGTGTGTATGAGAGTGAGGAGGTGGATAAGTATTTGTTGGAGAAAGGTGGATAGGACTCTCATTCACAGTGTTAGAGAAATGCACTTGGGCAAGCAGGGGAATTGATCTTCTCTGTAGCACACGAGATATATACCAACTTGGATTCTAACCCTTCACTCCTCACTGACTTTTCCTAATGTTCTCAGCCCTGGCTGCTCCTGCTGCAAACTCTTTCAATTATTATTATCAATCCAGCCCCCAGTTCGCACGGTTATTCTTCTACTTTCTTCAGTTTTTGTAAACACTCCTCAGCGAACGCAAGTCGTGTCTTTCTTCAGCTTTTCTAATTAACACTTTGTTAATCATCGAGAGAGAGAGAGAGAAAGAGAGAGACAAAAGGTCTTCAGTGGAAACCACATACATATCCTGTCGATCCTCGATTCGCAAAACCACCAGCGTAAAATATTTTGAGTACTACACAAACTACAATATAGATAGATAACTTGCCCGTTCGCGTGGCTTATTCTCTGTACAAGTCAAGACCAGACATTTTAAAGTATATTATATCGTATAGCCATTTAAAACATACAAAAGTTAACGAAGGAGCATGTGAGGTTTTCCTTCAGTTTCTTCTAGACAGTCAAAAGTGCTCTTTCGTTGTAGACAAAATTACACATCTTGTAAATGACACTTTTACATTTCTTTTGAAATTTAAGTCTCTATAAATGAATTGATTTCTCGCAAGATTGGAGATAAGGAAAGAACATTTATTGTTACAAAACTCTGTGAAAGTTGAGCGTATATAAATATAATTAAGTACGCAGTCAATCGATTCCATTCACGAAATACATATCAAACTTCAGCCGCGATCGTTATTCTTCTCTGAAAGGAAATGAAAGTGGTTAGTTTACATGCCTTTAATTAGATTCGTTAATTGCTAACGGGATAATCCTATCAAATACTTTTGAAGATAAACATTTTCAGAGGGGTAAAGTAAGAAATACATTTATATCTATATCAAGTCAAAACCATTGTTCGTGTGGATTTGTGCAGTTGCCTTAAAGGATATAATATTGTTGTTCAAAACTTTTCTCGTGTAAAGTGGATTGTTATTTCTATTACGTGAAAACTTCTTCTTCGTGTAGAGAGACCTCTCGTTAGTTCAAAAACTTATGGGTTGACGAAACCAGTCAGCATAATCATTCACTGTGCCTATTAATGCAAGAACGATCATATCAATCACCACCTTATTACTTCGTCGATTAAACTAAACAAATATCAAACATCATAAAGATTAAAATCCAATAATAATTAACATATCGTGAAATATTCTATAAGAAAAATACAAATTCAAAAGGAGAATCTGAATAATATTCACTCGCGATCTTCTACTCAGCATAAATATATGTTTCTACAAAAATAATAATAATTATTCATCTCGCGTCCACTCACACGTATAAATATCTCTGCAATAATCATAAAGAGTTGACTAGGACTCTAAGATATATTCCATCAGAATAATTATTACAGTCGCCTGTTTTGTATTTGGTAAGTACACTTTTAAGCATATTTCTAGAATTCTTAAAAATCCTTTCAAAGTTCATGCATCAGAATTCCATCTAAAACCAGTTGTCAATAAAAATGAAGTATGAATTAATAGCGTGGTATTTATTCCATTCATTGAGAACTGATTTGGCACATTGGGATATGATAATGGATTTACTAAGAAAGCAAAGAGGTTAGCTAAACGCATTATCGATATGGAGAAAGAGATAAGACTGCAGTAGAGGAAAGGCATAGTATATATTGTAATACATAGGGAAACACGAGTACACTAGTACACATATGAAATGCACAATAAAAGACGAAAAAGGTACTAAACAAAACAACTGCAGGAGGGAATGAATATACTTATACACACACGGAGAGAGAACAAGGAAGGTTACATGTGTCGAATGTCGAGCATTAAGAAGTTATAAGTGTGTGTGTGTTGTGTTTGTACCTTCTTCTTAGGAAGGTTTTCTTAATGCAGACAATCGCCTGAGATGAATGGTAAAGAAAAAGTCTCATTTCCGTTAAATTAGGAACCAGGTGCTTTCTTGTCAGCTTTCAGGTTGTGGATAAAAAATTGACTGGCTGCTCTCGGTGTATATGTATGTAAGATGCGAGTGTGTTGCACAAAAAACAATGCCATTTGGCAAGCGCCAGTCGCGTGGCAGCCTACCTTTAACAATTATACCTTCACACAACAATAATCTTCAAAAAGCTGGAATCAACACGGGCCACTGTTTCCTTTTTATGTTTTTATTAGTTTAAAAGACGACGGTCTTACTTTAAAAACCCAGTACCATATCATCATTCTAGATGAATGTATGGGAAAGTGCATGACATTCTGTACAAAGTAATACACGAATGAACTCGCATAGTCAGCCGAGGCGTATACACTTTTACTTATTCATTTTTCTATCTTGCAGTCTCGATCTACATTTAAGGACACATGAGCCTGATAATCAGTCAAATGCGACAAATGAATGAGATTAGGTTAGGGTTGTGCGATTAACTTTGTTCGAATAATTAGATAAATGGATATAAACATTCATTATTCTTCCGAGGTGGAAGTCGAATAAGGCGGAGTTTTTGTATGATATACATACTAAATGTTTGTAAGATGATGTTGACCTTTCCATTGTACATCTGGTGCTGCTACTGAACTATCTATGTATATGTTTTTTCTATAACAGCATCTATGAGGAGCACTTTGTCTACACACAGACAAATTTAAAAACCGCTACCTGAGACTACTTCAGTGTATGTGTAACATTATTCCTGACTTTTATTCCCACCCAGTCTCTTTGTCATTTTCTTTCGCTCGGACTGGTTTTCACCATTGTTCGTTCGATACTTCTTGAGACTTTTTATAAGTCCTACGGGACTTTCATCCGGATGGCAAGAAAGAGAGAGAGAGAGAGAGATGTATCGAAATTTAGAACATAAGAGAACTTATAAATTATGAAGACTGAGTGTAGCTGTTACCTTAGTTTAAGTATGAAAGACAGGTATCATAAACTCAAGAGACAAAACAACGAGACTAAACTAGGTTTCAAAACGGGATGCTTTACAAAATACAACCTGTGTATGTGTGTGTGCAAAGTGCACTTCTCTTTTAGACATTTAGACGGGATTTTATTAGCTAAAGGTAAAAGTCTTTCGTAAAAACCTTTTCTACATCTTCTTCTTTGAGACGAGGATAAATAAAAGTCTCACGGAATAAAAACTTCCATTTACGAATTAGGAAATTGACTGTAAATGAAGAAGGTGTAACTGTGTGACAGCAATTAAGAATCAATTTGATTGTTAAATTGGTAATTTATTTGATCAATTCACTTGCAAGTAATCAATAGAGACTTTAATTGATTAGAATATTCCCTGCATGAAGTATATATAATAATAATCGATCTCCAGTAAAATATAATTTATGCATAGGGCGACTTATTCATGTAAACTGTTAGGAGGTGGTGATAATAACACATGCTTTAAATATACTATCTCTGTCTGTTCATGTATGTAGTGGACAAAGACAAATAACACGTAGGTTGTTGGAACATATAAGGTGAGATCCGGCACCGCCCTATCCCTGTGGAATAACCGATAAGTATATATAAATTCATATTCTCTGATATTTTTCGGGAGTTTCCTCAGAATTCACAAAGAACGTGTATTTTGGCAAATATTTATCCTTTCAACATTAAATCGGCTTTGAATGGCTATGTATGATGGCCATTGAGGTATAAAAGCTTATTGGAACCTAACACCACCGCCACGACGTTGCTTTTTGGTTTTTGGAAGAGGTGGAGAGAGTCAACAGTGCGATGAATACTTGCTTAGCTCAATCGATAACACTTTTTACTTTTTAATACACTTAACGATTCACGCTACAATAGCTTTTCTCTATTCTCTAAGAACTCTAAGATGGACACCACCGCGCGATGAGTTTCAGAGTTGTTCTCCGGAGACATGTTGCCGAACATATTTCTTTTCACAAGACTATTCTCGCAATAATTTGATGTTATTACATGGAGTGAATTGTTATCCTTTACTGTGCATTGTGTGTATGCTTCTCTTAAGATAACTACTTGCTAAAAGTATATAAACGGCATTCAAAAGGGCTGTAAATTATAAATGAGGTATACGATTATAATCTTTCCCTTAGACAGTTTTTGGTCGGTTGTCATCATCATCATAACTAGCGAGGGGGTAATCGATAGTTGAGAAATTTGACAATTAAATAACTACCATATTTCGACAAAAGCTGTGTATATGAAAAATTGTCAGTTTTGCAAGCAGTAAATCTAATATTAATCGAAAGCTGTCTGAATGCAGAGTAATGTGGTTATTTAACACTTCAATTTGTTTATTTGTTTAACAGGATTGCCATCAAATACTATACACACACACCGGATTACTCGGTTATCATCATCAAAAGTTTCGTCATCAGAATTCTCACAAGATGGATACTTCAAGTGCGTTGAGCCAGAGTATGGACTCTGTGAATACAGCAGCAGGTGAAGATGAGGTAAGCCCAACAACGTTAGAGTGCTTTTGAAAATGTGTCATATCTCTTGTTGTCATCATCCGTTAGGCTCTCAAAAACTTTGAACACAGTTGAGAATGAGAAAATGGAAGTCTTGAGCATTTCTTCAAGGTATATGAGTTCAAATTTCAAATGAATGACCATGACTTGGTCATGCATTATATTTTCACGGTGCAGGAGTTTTGTAGAGCTTTCATATACACACATACATTGCACCAAACCGACCACTCCTCTTAATTCGTGCGATTCTAAGCAACATTAAGTAAGAAACCATTTCCATCCAGTTTAAAGTTCATGAACTGTGAGGACTTGCACCTTGCTCATGATTAGTCAAGCAGAGTTCTGCTCATTTGCGGCCTTAAGTTAATCTATATACGCGCGTGTCTTAGGAGAAAACCTCAAAAAACAGCTTTTGTTCTAAGTCTTTTAAGCTTGTTTGGTTGGATCCTGTAAATGATTAGGGTGCATTCTCGTGCGGCAGACTGTATGAGGTTAAAATAAATTGTTGAGATTACTCTTCTCTCATTATAATTGTAGGAGGGGATATAAAATTGTTCCACAAAAACCACTGACTCTTGCCGATACACCTTTCTGTCAGTTTCTTCCCTGGCCGGAAGTTTGCTTTTCTCTGTACCGTTCTGTATCCCGAGATGATGATGATGATGATGATGATGAGGTGGCTGCCAAAAGTCATACAATATTGTAATTACTATTGAGAAAGCATATTCGTATCCACCCAGCTAAGAAAGTGAGGAAATGAACGGTTAAAATCATTTAATTTATAGAAAGCAAATTACACAAACACTATTCGTCTGACACACAACACGAACACAGGGAGGCAGAGATAGAGATATACCCAGACAAGTCCTGGAGATTTACTTCACACTGATTGTAATCAGGAACTAGTGCAAAGGATTAACGAGAAGAATATTAGGAATAAAAAGGAAAGATTAGTCTCTGCTGTAGTTTTCCTCCAACATCCTCACTCTCACCTCTCTAGCTGAATGTAGGAGAATTCATTTAGAAAAAAGAATGTAATAATAGTCAGGAGCCATTCAAGAGCGAAAAGTGTATCACAAACCAAAGTGATGAATAGCACACGTTAGACACAGGTAGTGAACGAGTTCAACAGAGCATGACAGTTTGCTAGTTATGCAGGTTGCTGCTTTAATTGGAGATTTTTAGCAACGAGACATTTATCTCATCGAGACAACAAAAAGGAGGGCTGAGCAGAGTATTCCTCTGTAAAATATGATATCTTCACAGTTTTCCATACTCTATTTAACATTAATGTAATATAATATAATGTTGATTACACTGCAAACATAGATTAGTTTGACGAGACAAATGAATAATTCGGAGCAAGGGTAGTGTGTTAAACTTTAAACAAATTGGATCGAGAGAGATGTGATCTCTCTCTCTCTCTCTGTATGTGTAGAAACAGCGAAAACTAACGAAGGGAATCCAATCGAAGATCCGCTAGAACTCTTCTTCTTCTTCTTCTTCTTCTTGCATCTTTTAGCTGATTGATATCTCTATGTGTTCTTAGCCATAAGCATATCACACCCTCACCTGTATCTCTGGCTCTCTTTATATATGTCATTATAATAAATGTCTCAGGGTTTTTAATACACACTTTTCTTAAGCTATTCGCCTTATTTACGAATTCGTTGGAAACCTTTACGAAAGACGCGAAGGCACACACACACTCGCACTCGCACGTAATGACCATATATTGTATGTACTGCGCTTTCTTGCTGCTTAATGTATTTCACCTTAGAAGAACTTATTTTAGAAAGCAGGAAGTAGTGGAATGACAAGTAGCTATGATCTGATCGGCCGTCGATGCAAGTGAATTTTTAGGTACAGAAAACTGTACACGGGGTGAAGTTTCTGCCGATGGAAAACAGGTAGGAAATGACGGGGGAACTAGAGTTTTATTTAATTCTCTTGTGTAATATCAACGAAAGGTAGGGAATCGTGGAGGAGAAGGTACGTTTGCCATAAGTTTCGAGGTCTCTGAATTATTAACGAGTGCACAACTCACTTTCTGCTTCGTGGATAAGGCACAGAAGGCAACTACCAGAGGCATTATTAGTAGAGTTATTCTGTTTTCACGGGAAATTAGATTCATCACAGGGAAAACTGTTGTTTAAATGTGTCAATATATCAGTAAATAAAGTCTGAAAAGAAGTAGAGACACACTGTACTTGTACATATATATTTTGAAGTCATAGTCATAATCATTAAGAAGTCAGAATAAAGAGAGACATTTGCAGTAAGAATTAACCTCTTGTGGAACTTAATTTTACTTAAGATGCACAGTTGTCTGGTCATTACGAAGTTGCTTGGAATCCCAACTACAGCGTAGATTGTGAAGTGTACTTGGAATGTATGTCGCTATTCATGGAACATCTCGGCTTATTCTTCTTTTACCTCTTAATCTAAAATAACAAGCTCGCAGTATTCATTGCGACCATGTATTATATATGCGTTACAGAGAGACTTCATTCTCCCTTCAACAGAATTGTTGAGGAAAGAAAGAGATTTGGAGATGAGTGGCCAATTTCAGAGGAACTACACGTTGACCCAAAACATTATTTGGAGAAAGAGAGAATAAAACTTGAGAATAATAAGATTAGAGAACAGAAGTAGGAGCAAACACAGTATTAAATTCGCTGACAAGATGTAGTATAGCAGTTTAGTTTAGTAGACATTGGGATTTTAAAAAGTAAAGAGTTACAACAATACTTTTTGTGTGGACAGATTTAATAGAATTGGTGAGAGAGAGAGAGTTGGTAGATTCATTCTTGTATATAAACTCGGTCGCATGGCACGGGTAGATAAAAGATGAGTTTGGTTTAACTACATGGACGAGGCTGCTGCTGCTTGCTTTTGCTCCTGATGAAACTTCCATTAATGTGCAGGTAGGCAGTATTAAGTATTAGAGAGGACTTCTTCGTAATGTGATACTTGTCGTCGTCGTAGGGTGTGTTCACAATATATATACGAATACGAAGAGACCGTGTCTGACCACCGTAAAGTAACACATCTCACTCACCTTCGTGTGTCGCTGGCAGTGCGGATGCATCAAGCAAGAAGAGTTAAAACGGAAACTGTCAAATCATCCTCCTAGAAACTATGACGGAAATACGGAAACCACGCCCAAGCTTCACTCAAAATTTCATCATTTTACTCAGCTACTGTTTCCGCTGTACCACACAGTCGTGTACAATCCAATAAGGAAAATTATGTAAATCGACCTGCACTCGTATATGCTAAGTTGACACATTTCTCACTATTTGTTTAGCAATACTCAACGGCAGTCGAAACTCTGCATGACTGTTTACGAGTAGGACGCTAGACACATTTTATTGGTCCTCCCATGTTTGTTCATAATATAATGTTTATACAAAACATTACAATGCGATTTTTGGGAAGAGATAAAATGAAAACTAATTAATTTGATCTGTACTGAGGATCATCTCATGATGGTTGGATCAACATTGAATTCACAAGCATGTGAGTATCGTTATGTCTCATGTTTGCTCTGCGTATATAGTTCATCCATTCTATTATCTAATCAAATTACAAATTATCTAATGTGGTATTGGTATTGCTTTGAACTAGATTAGTTTCCCGTGCGTAGATTTTCTTTAAGCTTGGAATTGCGGAGAATGGCAACTTATCCTTACTTATGGCTTCTTTGGAATTTTGTAAAGCCAAGAGCAAGCATGTTGGAATCGAATACGTAGCTGGAAAAATTTGAAACTGAATTGAAATTGAATACACACCACACGTACATCGATTTGTCTTGTTACTTGGTAGTAACAAGTTGATTTTTATAATTCAGGGTTATGTTATGATTAATATTAAGCCTATATACTGCGTATACAGGGAAGTGAATGGAGAAGCTTGCCGTGAGAAATTTTGTAAGAATGTAGGACATTGAGCTTGTTTAGCTGAAAAGAAATCAAAGAAACGTGAAGCGTAATTTCTCATTGCTTTGTGTAGATAAGAAAGCGACGGAGAAGGTTCATGTGAGGTAACTGAAGGTAATTTGATTGAAGGAGGAATGATTGTAGAGAAGGGGAACAAAAAGTCTGGAAGTTCGCATTTGTAGGAAATTTCTATTTAGGGAGAGTCATCAAAGTAGCCACTCGTCTGTGTAGTAGGTGAAATAAAGCGTTGCTTTGTTGGGATTATATCCCTCTTGGAAGATTGAAGAAAAACACCTAAAGGAAAGAATAATTCATTATTCATGGAATTTATCTGAGGTGGTGATCTTCGTTGGATGGAACTCAACTGGACTCAACTTTCTTTCCGTGTCTCCCTTGGTCTAAGATTCATGGCTTCGTTAGACGGAAAGAATATTGTTCCAGACTTCAACTCCTTCTCTCTCTCATCATTTTTAGATTCACTCTCTCCATGAGTCTGTTTCTAGAGATTACATATATTGTTCGCAGATTCAATGTTCAACATAAAATTCAGGGTTCATGTTCGCTGTAAAATTTGTGCTGCAGTGTTATCGCTTCCTATACGTACAACATGGTACACTCACAGGCACACACACACAATCCAAATGGGAAAGCTATTCGCTATTCACGTCTTATCAGCTACAAATTTACTTTTAGGTTAATGTACACCAGTAATCCTAGATTTCAGTGGAGGTGCAGTAAATATTTTGCGTTAAACTGGAAAGAGAAAGAAATAAGAGTTAAGTTTGTGAAAAAATAAGAATCGTGTGGGAACACTACATATAGGAAAGAACAGAAGAAAACGCTCGCAATGATAGATATGACTGACTACTGCCTCGTAATCCTTAGCTATATTACTCTCAGAGAGACAACACGTGGAGAAAGTCGTTTTTTAGTGAAAGCATTTATGTCTCTGCTGTGTGTCCCTGTGAAGCATAAACTAGGAGACAATAAATTAGAATGTACAAGACACATCACTTTACACCAGTGTTAGTGAACGTGTGAGAGTTTTGAGGGTGTTTGTTGTTTGCAGGTATACAGATTCGTCAATATTGATCAGCGAAGCGATATAATCGGGTATGAGTTGAGTGAGTTGTGCTTGGAAGGTACAAAAAGCTCATTCAAAATGTGTATTGGGAATATTCGAATAGGCAGAGGAAAGGGGACTAAAGCGATTCTAAACTGGCAATTTAACTACGTCGATAGCTCTCCAAGGAAATGACAAACTGATACACAACAAAATGTTTGATGAATAGGGACATTTCTTCATTTATTATTGTGAGACCACTAACTTTCATAGTCACAAGGAGTATTCCAAGATCGTTTTATTCCTGTCAGTTGCTTCTAAAAGACTGTAGCCTATAATAATGTGAGAATATGGACGGTACATGAGTGTATGTTACTTCCTACGCAGGTAACTGTGCTGTACACAGAGAAGAAACTGACAGGGAGAAAGTTTCGTGACACGATTTTGATAAAAAAAGGACTCAGGCATAACCATGTTTCGTGGAAGGGCTGCGTTCTGAAAATCGGTGGTGTGGAACTCGCAGGGAGATACGCAAGAGCTTTATGCTGCTAGTGTTAGTAGCAACAATAAGAACAACTATTTCAGGCAGGTAGGAAAAAGTCTATGCTGTTGGCAGTGTAACTTGAGAGAATCGGTGTATAGTTTCTCTCAAACATCAGAAAGGCTTGCGTGAGATACCGTCTTTCAAAAACAAAATAGAAATAGAAATATACTAGAAGGAACCGCAGTTCCTTTCGCATGCATTTCCTTTAAAGACTCTTAAATTGATTTTTACACTAACAGGAAACTTTATAGCTTGGCTGGTTCATCTCTTTTCTATACTTTCAACTTTTATCATTAGTAATGCTCTTGTCGGCTTCTGTCTTAAATTCTCAATGCAGTTAACACATTCTGACTAACGAAATAGGGATAGGCGTTCCGTAGAATTCGAATCAATAAATCGTCGTCCTATGATAACCATGCATACATTAGATATATATGCATCAATACATCGCTGCCAATCTTTTCTAGAGACACTTAGTGTAGTGGAAACTTCGCATTGTTTTAAGAAGCTCGGAAGATTACTGACAGATAAATCGATCCAGACTATGTTGAAGAGAGATAGAGCGAACAAGCAGGAGGAATTGATCGGTTTGTTATGTACGGGAGCAGAAACGAAGTGGTGTTTTATATGACACACCAAAAAGCTTGTATAGGGAGTAAATCATCAGTGAAAAATGCAAATTCAGGCCAATTGTAGTTTTTGGAGTTTTTTCGGGCCCAAACTTTCCTAACTCTTGCTATACTGGGCTACATATACGCTGAACTTTGTATGAATTTGACTAGACGGTTTGCAGGTACGGCATACACAGAATAGTGTAATTAAGGGCGTTTGAGTTTCACTGGCAGATACTACGAACATACATGCATTATTATTATATGTTTCTTATGGTATTCATCGTACAGAGTTTCGTGAAAACCAGGTAGAGAACGGAATTCTGGGCGATTATCGCAATAATAAAAGCATGTCAAATAAGTTTGTGTGTGGAGGAGAAAGAAGTGTATAACAGGAGTTCATTATTGTGGAAGTTCATGTAAGGCTGGATATTTTAATGGGTAACATGGCATGTATAAACAACGACGAAGGTTCGTTTTTACACAACAAGGGCTGTTCTCCTGTTGGGTTATTCATCTATCCATCTAGAGAAAACTTTGTAGCGTGCAATAATTGTTTATTAGCATTACGACCACAGAAACCGGGCAATTGAAAGAGTCTCGGAGAGTCCAGCCAAATCTACTCCAGCTTTCTAATTAAGTTCTCCTAGTTTAGCACACACAAATATAAATGGCTGTTGCTTCCAGGCAACCTTTTCATAACAAACACTCTCATAAAATATTCTTTACATCATAAAATATACAGAGCAGATGAGGCGGACGCCGACCAGCGACTTGGATGATGCGACACTCGAATGAAATTACTCCAAATGTCATCTCATCACACGATCGGTTCTCCCACTTTCAAAACTAAAATATATGCTTCATTCGCTACCAACACTAGTAAAAATTATAAGACCGTGGAGTAGGTTTAATAGTCCTCTTTGTATATAAGACGGTTTTGGGATATTCATAAGAAGTCTATTCATGGAAATTCATGAAATTTAATGATGGTTCATCGGTTTATATTGACAAACTGTCGAGAACTCGAAAGTAAGAAAGTGTCAATTTAAATTAGGTCTCCTCGTGCTTATAGCGAGGCTGTAGTCATTCGTGATATTTATGGCTGTATAGGTTTTGATGTTATTGTGACATCTTAATACTTCAGTAGGCCCGATCTATCAAATATGCATAGGAAGTAATTTACAAAGTCATTTATATAGACTTCAAATTGCCCATAATTCAACTAGGTTCAGTCCTATTTCCGATTAACACTTCTCGGTTGATTGTGTGTATTAATAAAATATTATGTCTTATTTAGACAGTAACTTATACAAATTGAAGCACCATAAAAGATAATTATAGTTTGTGGAGAGTTATTAATGAAACACTTCACTGGGGATGATGACAATAAGTAAAAGTACAATGGACACACGTAGTAGTTAACCTGCTTAATGATGACAAATGACCATTTTTGTGTTTCAGGTGAGAACACTCTTCGTCAGTGGCTTACCTATGGATGCAAAGCCAAGAGAACTGTACTTGCTGTTCCGAGGATATGAGGTGAAATACTTGTTACTTCATTAAATCATTAGGCACAATCAACAAAGCTTTCATCACTTGATGTATAATGCAGAACTTGGTGAATTCATTTGTGTTTAATATCCAGTGTTTTCTATCTATTGTATGTATACAGGGATATGAAGGGTCACAGCTCAAAGTTACAAGTAAAAACGGGAAAACTTCGTCGGTAAGTTGGTCTGCTTTCTCTTGACACTAACACTCTCGAGTGAGAACTTTCTTTTGACATCTTTTGACTTGTTCTGATAGCCTGTAGGATTTGTAACGTTCAACAGCCGAGCTGAAGCTGAGGCAGCTAAGCAAGTACTTCAGGTATTGGCGAAGAAATAAAAAAGTCTTAATGAGGACAAAAGTTTTGAGAGCTTCAATTGTTAATGCTCAACTTGATTTTTCCAGGGAGTTCAATTTGATCCTGATTTACCACAAACTATTCGTTTGGAATTCGCTAAGAGCAATACGAAGGCTAGTAAGCCTAAGCAACAACCGATGCCTGCAACTACACCACATCCTACAATAATGCATTCATTGGCCGGACGTAAGTGTATACTAATCAATCAAAGATAATCATACAAGTAGTGTCGAATTAATAAACTGTTTCAAAATTAAAATAGACAGGGAAATAGGGAAATTCCTGAGCTTTTGAAAATTGCAAGTTATAACTCGTATGTCGTATGCAAATTACAATGGGAATGCATACACTGACGCTAGAATTATTTTGTAAATGTATTCAATTGAGCCCCTCCTTAGCTAATAATATGTTTGAGTAAATTTGACATTTGAAGGCTGGGAAAATATATGAGGCAACTACTTAATATATACATTGAAGTAGGGCGTGTAAAGTTCTTGGAGACTTGTGTGTGTATATATAGCAAGTATAGCTTTTTAGCCATCATGTAGGAAAAGGATTTGACGCAGAGGATTAATAATACTCCTGACTTGTTTATTTGAACAGCATTAGGAGGTCCTTTTTTCACTAGTGCTCCTGAATTGTGGCCCCCATTGGTTCTGCCACATTCAGCTGCAGCTGCAGCGGCTGCAGCAGCTGCGGAGCTACCTGGAGGACTCCAGGCTCCAACTTTGGTGCACCCTGCTTTGCACCCGCAGGTAAATTGCTTTAACGTAAGTATCAACAAAATTCGGTAGCATTGAAAATATTGAAAGCGTTGGAGAGTATCGAGCGAAAGGTGGTCAATCATGAAATGTGACCGTGAAAAATCGCGTGAAACTGCATCGCGCAACTTCTAATCAGAATATATGTTTGCTTAGAAAGTTAACTTAAACACGAGACTTAAAACCATCAATTATTCATTCGATTGACCAATAATTACATACTAACTTTGGTCATATAAGAACAGATATATTTATATGTAATGGACAGTGGAATTTCTCCGACCTAATCTACTAGCACGTAGGAGCTTCTCTCTCCTCAGTAAATCAGTCCTCTCCGTAATTTCTGCGTTCACTCCAGCTTTCTTTCACTCACGAACCAGTACAATACAATACAAAGCAATTTCGACCCTTAACGTAAGCAGTTAATCAAGTTATGTTCCCTATCTCATCGTTAGTTCATCATTATCTCAATTTTCACACGTACACTCACATATATATAATCAACTCATTTAAAGACATTGTCTGTTTTATTCCAATAACTCACATTTATCTCTCACAAATATCACAATGTTTATCCAATCTCGTCAATTTCACTGGTTGATTGTTTTAATTCGTTCAAACTTACTGATATGTATACGGATTAGAAATTGTCTGAACTGAACTTGTATCCTTAATAGAGAGATCATGAGAAGACTTTTCACACCTTACTTTGGTACCCCCTAACCTCTCACCTCAGTCACTTTCAAAGCTCATTGTCTCAATTTTTTGACAGCAAGCGTTGACACTTGGGGCTCCTGCACTTCACGCCAGCATCCCTCATTTACTTCCCACATCACCATCCCTGGCATCACCGGTGGGTTCTGCATGTTCACAGCAACTCGGTAGTCACGCTCCGTGCTCCACACTTTTCGTCGCCAACTTGGGATCCTTCATCACGGAACAAGAATTGAAAGATATATTCGGCAGGTAAATCACCCACACAACAACAGCTTCCTCCAACGGCAACTTGCTTTCCGTCGTTACAGCTTTTGCTTCAGTCTCATATCATTGTATAAGATACCATTAAATAGCGCCTTTGGGGAAGTCACCCCTTTTGCTTGCACAAACCCCATCACGGTTAGAAACACGAGAAGATCGCGTCAGTAGAGACAGATATATATATGTATATATTCATTTGTGTAAGCAGGACGAGAAAGCAGATGAGTTTTCAAGCGAGGGTGGTAGAGATAAGCTTTTATGTAGGAAGTATGAGGAGCAGTTTCATTTGAAGAAGTGCAAAACTAAGATGATGTTAATGGTGAAAGTGATGAATGATGACCGTGTGTGTGTTTAATGTTACAGCTTTCCTGGATTCAGCAGACTGCGGTTGCACACGAAAGGAGGTAGCCCAGTAGCGTTTGTGGAGTATGTGGATGTGCGATGTGCAACTCAAGCGATGGCAGCTCTCCAAGGATCTTTCTTGAGATATTCAGACCGTGGAGGAATCCGTATTGAATATGCAAAGACGAAAATGGCAGAAGTAAACGGACCCAGCAATGTTCTTCTGTCAAACGCCAATAATGGCACTATGAATGGACACGCGTCTCAATACAACCACGTAAATTACTTGAATGTTACAAGCACTGAAAATCCGAATGGTCATATCTTACCCCATGCTTCCCCCAATTATTATCGTCATCTCATCGACGCCATTTAGTTGCTCTGTCGTCACTGTTCAAGTCTCCAGTTATTCATTTCAAAGTTTCAAATCCATACAGACAAACAGAGGACATCAATAAGTATACATAAACATAGACGCTCACAGTTATTTCTTTAAGTTTTTATGGTTCTTAATGCAAGTTCAACCGCTTTCTCATCCTGACCTATAAGTATTACATGCTTCGTGATATTTCATTATGTGTACTATGCTTTGCTTAGAAACGGCAGATGTATACTTTCCTTCATCCTCAGCATCCAAAAGTCTTTTATTAAAATACTATAAAATTCTTAGACTGCATCTTATCATTCGTAAGTTCAACATTCCAACATTAGTTCTTTCTCATATCAGCCGTACATGATTTACTATATTATTGGCTGTAAATTATATTCTGTGGACGTTCATTCTCTTTTGTTAGTTCGATTTGTGGTAGAAAGCGTTGTTGGTTCCGTTAATTGCTTGTACTAACATCTTGTAGCTTTTTATTATTATTATTACGTTTGTTTTTGGGGTGGGGTAGCGGTAACTCCAGATTCTTAAAGCATGAAAAGTCTGAAGTTGGATTTCTATTGTTGTCTGCAGGGACTGATTAAGGAGGAAAATGGACAGTCCTAACTCTCTCGTTTCTTTTCCGACCGTGTGGCTGGATGCATTTTGACCTGTTGCCCTCTCAATCAAACTAACCCTATAAACATAAATTATATATGATTCATTCCACGTAGAATTTTTGCAAAAACCCTTTACTGTCTCGTGTTATGTACTCAATATGCCTCAGTTTCAAATTGACTCTGCCTCTACAAAATTACACTCTTAGTCTGTTACCATCGCACGACTTTATAGAATGCAAGTGTATTTCGAATGAACAGTTGATATGTGGTACATATATTGTGATTCTGTTCAAAACTCTACATCAAGTTGGGAATGACCAGTCAGTATAATGTAATAATGTTGTACCTTCCCACAGATATACATTCTGCTTGTATCAGCAATATTGCCTCGATTTCCGGTAATTTCACGTCTAATAGCTGCATGTGACTTGTAACGCTCTTTCTTGCACTATATCCGTAATAGCTATTCATTTAATAAAGATGAGTTTTCCTATTACACAGACGACATGTTACATTTCTGATGCAACACCTTGATCGAATATCAAATAAGAGTCTGTGTAAGAGTCTAAGTCACTTGAAAAGAGCAATTAACTGTGCGATCCATGCAGCAAAGCGACTGATGATGAGAGTGTTCTTATTTTTACTCGTGAAAAATCGGATAGTTACCTTTAAAGTGTCCTCTTGTATGGATTAAATTTCCTAATGTTTTGTATGAACCATGTCAT
>Ga0194135_10000970_pt1 | contig 16702 bp, 21 predicted proteins | sample LitLau_LLRF_2013_FD_134024 | JGI IMG/M metagenome (GOLD analysis project Ga0194135, IMG submission 134024) | Freshwater sediment microbial communities in response to fracking from North America - Little Laurel Run_MetaG_LLRF_2013 (version 2) | ecosystem: Environmental > Aquatic > Freshwater >...
ACTCCACTTTTGCCCTACCTACCACGCTCAAACGCTCGGCAGACACCAACCACCGTGCTCTGATAATTAAAAATCTCACCGTCACCGTAAGTTTTTAATGCAGAATTTATCTTCATCCAATTTCCAATCGGTGAAGGTGAAAGTCATAATTAACTTTTTTTCTTTTCATTTCTTAGTCCTTCATTTTAATCTTTGGACACCCACACTACAATGTACTCTGCATTTGCCCGTCGCTCTCCCCAATTGTTATCGTCAATTGGCAAAAATTTCTCTACGACTCCTGTCGTTGATACAAAGGTGGCAGTACTAGGAGCCTCCGGTGGGATAGGTCAACCCCTCTCTCTTCTCCTCAAGCACTCTCAAATTATCAGCGAGTTGTCGGTATATGACGTCGTCAATACACCCGGTGTCGCCGCAGATTTGAGTCACATTGAGACGAAATGCAAAGTCCGAGGCTACGTGGGCAAGGACCAGCTGAACGATGCTCTCAAAGGATGTGATGTCGTAATTATCCCAGCAGGAGTTCCAAGGAAGCCCGGCATGACACGGGATGATCTTTTCAACACTAATGCGTCCATTGTCCGGGACTTGGCTTCTGCCTGCGCTGATGTCTGCCCAAAAGCCATTCTCGGGATCATCTCCAATCCCGTCAACAGCACAGTCCCAATTGCCTCGGAAATATTCAAGAAGGCCGGTGTCTATGATCCTAAGAGAATCTTTGGTGTGTCCACATTGGATATTGTGCGAGCGAACACGTTTATTGCCGAGGTATTTAATCCAACTCATCATAACATTCTTTCTTAGCGTCAATTTGAAATTTAAAGCTACAGAACCAGACCTCTACTGCCGCAATGTTTCACTAAAATTTGAACAAGAAAGGCCATCAAAATTGAATTCACTTGGAAAAATCTCATTTCTCGTTAATTATTTATATAGGCCAAGGGATTGGATCCTGCCGAGGTCAACTGCCCCGTCATCGGAGGACACTCTGGGGTTACTATCATCCGTGAGTATTATCCTCTATTTCAAAACTGCCTACCCGTGGCTAATCCCTTAGCCCGCTGTAATCAAAGTTTACAGCTGAATTCTATAATTTCCCTTTCAGCACTTATCTCCCAATGCAAGCCTGCAGTGCAATTCACGCCAGATGAGCTCAAGGCCATGACGGAACGGATCCAGGAGGCTGGCACGGAAGTCGTCAAGGCAAAGGCAGGTGCTGGCTCTGCAACCCTATCTATGGCTTACGCTGGTGCAAGATTCACTTTCTCCGTTCTTCGAGCAATCAAAGGGGAGCAAGGCGTTGTGGAATGTGCATACGTAAAATCGGATGTGACAGAATCGTCTTACTTTGCCACTCCGCTCATCATTGGGCCAGGCGGTCTTGAGAAGAATTTAGGACTCGGGAAATTGAGTCCCTTCGAACAGGAACTTCTTCAAAAAGCACTTCCGGAATTGAAGAAGAATATACAAACAGGAGAGGACTTTGTTCACAAGAAGTAAAACATTTAAATCTGTAAATCTAACATGTAAATCTGCAAACAAAATAGTAACTCATGAAATGGAAGGCTGTAGAGACAAATTATCAGTATGAAAAAAATCCCGATTAAAATCCGTGCCACCAAAAATAATACTTGCATGACCATTTATTAGATGTCAATCCACTTGTCTGTCATGGTATCCGTGACCTTTGGCTTTTAGAACAAGAGCCCACCGCTGTCAGCGGATGGTTGTGTGTGGATTTCAAATGACGAGAATGACAAAGGCACACAGCTGATAATCGAATCACTTCACTCGAATGGAGGATGGACACGCTTGAGGCTTGAATTAATTGTGATTGCGACACACGGACGGACGACGGATGGTAGCTAAAGAGTTAATTTTGCGCTAATAAAGGGAACGCGGTGACTGCACTGCGATTGAAACGCTCAGGCTCAAGAGAAAACGAGACACGGGAAAAGGTCACCCAAAGCCACAGGCAAGGGCAAGACGATCCTCCTAAACCTCAAGCTATTTTTGAAGTTATATCTGTTAATTAATTTGATGTTTTCAGTCCCCCCTCTCTTTGACTTATTTGCTTTAGATGTCACATTTAGCTTCTATTTCACAAAATAGATAAAGCAGAAGAAAGGAGTAATGACGACTTCTTCTGAAGATAGACTCATTGTTCTCGGTTTGTTTGATTTTTGTTTGCCAAGTTTTATTTTTGCTTCCTTTATGTACTCATATACTCAAATAAATGCAAGCAATAATAATTATTCTTTTCATTTCAGTTGGAGCCAGTATTTGTATTATCATTGTTGGATATATCATCTTTCGAATCTGCGGAATACTCTTCCGCAGCAATGGATGTGCTCAAATCCTGCAGAACTTTAGACGCTGGTGCTCGTGTTCCTGTTGCTGCTGCAATCATGATGTGCTTCACCCTGGCCGAACTCCATTCTTTACATCGATGCAGCGCTCGTGTCGGAGACTTGAATCTCTACTCTCAAAACAGCCCGAACTAATTGTTGAAAATGCCGCGTCTGAATTGCGAGTCGGGGATACGGCCCACTTCGAAATCACGGTACGGTTACCTAAAATTCGGCTCTCGGGATAGGAACCAATATAATGTAGTATGACTAAAGTACTCATAAGAGCAATTACGGCTGACTTTTATAGCTTCCTGAAAATCGAAATGTTTGCCAACGATCATCAAGCCAAGAAGCCGTCCCAGTTGCACATCCTAGCCAAAACGCATTGAGTATGAGTGAGCAAATCTCAATTGAGATCAAGAAGTTAAATGGAATGCCAGAAAAGATTTCTTTCATTCAAGAGTTTGGTCAAAATCCGGAAACAAATGTGGACTCGATTGGAGTAAAGTATACCGTCCGAGAGGCTGGAATTTACGAAATCCACGTTCTCTATCAGAATTCACACGTTGCACAGAGTCCACACCTTCAGACATTCCGTCCAACGGACATCGACCCGGAGAAGACCAATCTCATTCGTCAAGCACCCATGGTCGTGACTTGCACGGTAACTACGCATGCAATGACGATTGAACCCAAGGATCGATTCGGAAACATTTGCCGTCCAGACAATTTTGACGTTCATGATTTCCACTTCAGAGTTACTCACGTGAGGAGACGCGGCCGACCATCATAATTTGTGGCGTAGAAATTAGTTTAATTGTGTATTCTTTATTTGCAGATGGATCAAAATTTCAAAGATGAACCGGTTGAGACGATCGCATATGAATTCTCAACTGAAACGACTGATGAGTGGGGTGTACCAAAAATGAACATTCGATTGAGCTTCGAGGTGTTCGTGCCTGGATACTACCGCGGTATAGTGCTTCATCAAGATCGGCCAATCGGGAATTCCATCTTTGAGCTCGTATGCTTGACTCCTGAGGAGAATGGCACTTTCGGGGAAATGCTCAAAACGCCTTCAGATTCCGTCTTTCACAAAGCTAAACTTTTATCCACTAATAGTGACGTACAAAAGTCTCCTCCGGACGTATTCATCTACACATCGCTCAGGGCAATAATTGTGAAACAATTTTTCTTTCTTAATCTCCTTCCATACCGCCAGGGATTTTATCGCATCCTTCCAGCCACAAAGGTAAGTTCCCACTCCAAAGAATTTGTAAATGTCATTTCTCAAACTAAAGCCCTCTACCGAATGTTTTCGCTTCCAGATTGAGCTCCTCATTGTTCATTTGGAGAATCAGAAATGTACTTTTACTATTTTCGACCGTAACCAGCCAAAATTAACCCTGAAGATTGATTCCACGAGCTTCCGCGTCTTTATGGCGCTGTTTGCACATAATCTACAAAAAAGGCTTGGTAAGCATTAGATACTGCACATAGTAAAAACGAATCCTGTGTGAATGAGTTGTACTTTAGGTGGCTCCGAGTCCTTTGAAAATAAGCAAAAGTTCTTTTACGACGAACTCCGATTGGCCCGTGAACACAAAACCCGTGATTTCATAAACATTTTCGTCAATCGAAATAATCTCCTTGAATCTGTAAGGGATGTCATATTTTAATTATAATTTCAAATGTTCGGGTGCTTTATTCGGAACTGACAGGAAAGTAGCTTTAACAATCTTCTTGTTTTCTCAATAGAGTATGACTGCCACTAAAAGTTTTGGCGTAAGAGAATGGTGTCGTAAATTCAAAGTACAATTTGAAGGGGAAGAAGGTATAACACCACCTCCTTCGTCATGAATTTGTTTAATACGTTTCTGTTCTGCCATTAACTTTGACCAGGGTTTGACGATGGTGGCCTCCGTCGGGAATTGCTGAACATGATTTGCGAGAAACTGTTTCAGAATGATCCCACTGGACCATTTTGCTGCTTTGGGACGTCTCGACTGGTTCATCCCAACCCTCACCGTGGAAAAGAATGGACGATGCGACACTATGAATTCGCAGGCAAGATTGTCGGAAAGTGTCTTTTTGAGTCAAGTTTCGGTGGATTTTTCCAGCAGATGGTCAACGGAAGATTCAGTCGATCATTTCTTGCTCATCTCATCGGCTCATTTCCTCAGCACAAGGTAACAGAAATAATTTTGCTTCGTCTTGTTTTTAATTCAAAAGGACGCTTGGGTTACGAACTCATCCTTTCTGAATGAATCTTTTGTTTTCGTTTAGCACTTTGAACAAGATGACCCCGAGCTTCATCTTCGCAAAGTGAAATATATTCTAGAGAACGATGTAACGCCAATGGAACTGGTATTTCAGGAAGAAGAATACGACGCAAGTTCTGGGACACTCCTCAAGGCCAGTTGTTAAGAATTGTTATTCCACGTGTAAGGTTCCAAAATGTAGAATCATTCCTGCTTATTAGGCTTTTGACCTCATTCCGAACGGGAAGGGACTTCAGGTCACAAATGAGAACAAGGATGAGTATTTGGCTGCTCTGGCTCAGTTTAGGCTTGGGACTCGGATGCAAAGTGAAATTGACGCATTTCTCAAAGGACTCCACTTGATGTACATACATTTTAATTTTATTTGTTTTGTTTTTAATATTTTGAATGTTTTATGGGTTATTGAATGTTTATAGCGTCCCTGAAGGACTTTTGTCAAATTTTGACGAGAACGAGCTGGAGGTAAATTTTATTTTATTTCTTTTATCAATAAGATTTTCGTTCCATAAAACTCTCAGCAAAGTTATTTCGCTAACTATCCATTGCACAATCGACCTGTTTTTTTTTTAACCCAAAGCCGTCTGTGAAACCTGACGTTGATGAATTTTGTTTTCCAGATTCTAATGTGTGGTAAAAGTACTTTCGATATCGAAGACTTGAAGCGGAATCACGTTGTGACTGAGTCGGGGATGGGCGAACCATTAGTTCGCAAGCTGGTTTCTTGGTTCTGGACAGGCGTGGAAGGGATGAGCGTGGAAGAAAGGGGACGCCTTCTCCAATTCACAACAGGAAGTTCCCTGTTGCCGACTGGGGGCTTCAAGGATCTTCGTCCCGCATTCCGGATCACAATTACCAACACGACGGCTCACCTCCCTATCGCACACACTTGTTTTTCTGAGTAAGTTTTTTTTTTAATGGTATTCATTCATAAGGATGGGATTCTTATTGATTGATTGATGTCATTCTCTTCAGGATTTGTCTTTCGAACCACAATACCTTTGAAGAATTCAACAGGTCACTCCGCTTTGCTGTCAATGAGTGCAGCGAAGGTTTCTCGATGATGTGATGTGATATGAACAAGACTCAACGACCGTCGTTCTCATTATTGTAAAGTGTTAATCGACTAAACCAAATTCTTTGGTATTTGACTTGGTCCAGTACCTATTTTTGTGACTCAAACTTTGTTATAATGTACTTCGAGTTATACTTTATTCGTATTTCACTTGCGTTGGAGCACTCGAGTCACTTTTTGGATTTTGAATTTAATTAAGTAACCCTTTTTGGTTATTTTGAATTTGAGCAAGAACAAAATTGAATATTTTATAATAATGACGATTGTGCTGAGACTGGTGCATGGAGCTTCAATTCCTTCCCTAACTGAAATACATTACAAAGTGTTTTCCGCCTGAAATAAATTAGTTTAAATTAATTATCATGATTGAAGCTAATCAGGAGTTACACCGGGATACATTAATTCAATTTACCAGGGAGTAGCGAACGGAGGCCGATGAGATATACCGTGGCATCATTACTTGCATTTCTTGGCTCTCCACCGTGGCCTGTGTACATTTCTCGATGTTCCTTGCATGGGCCTGGAAGTTGGGTCCAAGGATTCTCGTCCAAAATTCCTCAGACTGGATCTGGTGGTTCCTATAACGAAACCGTCCAGAAAATTCCAGATTTTCGTTTGAAAGTTATTCTAAGTTTGTCTTAAGATTAAATTCCACTTTATTCCTGATCTTAATCTTACCATCTTAATTTTATAGCATTGGTGTAGAGGTCCATCATAGCCGCAGCGTAGGTATGGAGCTGCCAGTAACTCTGGTGAAAGTAGTCCCTGCAGTAAAAATATACTCCATTCTGGAATAATATAGTGAAAGCCAAGGAAAAGTTAGTTGTACTTTCTGTAAATGAATGCCATGACGGACTAGTTAAATTAAGCTCCTACGTAAATGTGCCAAATGATGTCCAGAAGGGGATCATAAACACCCAAATTGAAGTCATCACTCCACCGAGTACAGAGCCAGTTGTTTTCCTTTTTCCAAGCTACAATCTTTAGAAATGAAAGTCATGGTTTAAAACTCACAGTGGCGGAAGGGGAACTGAATTAGAAATTGACTTGGAAATATTGGAACTGTACATCTTGGTGGCATTGGTCCTGGAAGAAATGGAATCCTCTGCTCCTATTGGAGCACTCGTACAGGGTTGCAGAGATCCATTTGTAATTTACGTCCGACAGATACTCGGTCCTTTCAGGAGTGGTCAGGTAATGCAATTTCTTAAACGCGTAGATGGCGTTAGGTATAAATGATGCTGGGAGATGTTTATTGCCTTTGCAGAAACTTTGGAAAATGGCTGCTGACTGCTCTAGGATTTTCCAACCGTTCATTGGTTGATGGTCTGGGATTTGGACTGCCTCAATGAAATGGTACATCATGGCCTGTTGTAGAATTCTATTCTGCGTCTTCACTTCATGGATGATGTGCGGCTTGTGCTTCTTTATGATACTCTTCATGGCCTTTTCTTTCAAGGTTATTGAATGGTTAGTCCGACAGGAGCCATCGAAACTGAGGCTTCGCTGCTTGAAGTCCGCTTCGAGCGGGTCAGGAAAGTCAAGGAGTGGACCACCTTCGTCTTCAATTTGCCAAGCAGGGAAATCAAGAAGAGGTGTACGGTCAGAAGAGTTGTCCTTTGGGGAGGAGGCGGAAATGAGTTTTGCATTAGGTGGAGGAGATGCAGGGTCGATGGGTAGTGATGGAGACGGCTGCGCTCCAGGATTTCCAGGAGGGTACTCAGACTGGGACCTCTTTGATTTGGCATTATCTGGTCTTCGGCCTTTGGGTTGATTCAGGACCTGAAAGGCACTCCGTGCCATCCGCGGATTGTTTCCTACGTCACGCGTAGGGCGATCCCGGTTTACAGAACCCCCGCTGATGAGGTCAATGCTAACCAAGCCCACTAACACAATGGAAATTGAGCAAGAAATCAGCATTCTGCTGCTTTACGCTTGGGTTATTTTCTGGCTAGTGAATACGATTGAATTTGTCGAGGAGAGTGAAATCTGAATATGTGAAGTGAAAGTGAAAGTGTAGGAATCCTTTCCGATTTCAATTGGTCCATCAAGTCATCGTAATTTGATTGTCTTAGGATTGTCGTAAACCTTGGGCAAGTGAAAGTGGATTTTTTTTTCATTTAAGACGTAGGTAATCACTAATTAATTGATAACAAAATGACCAAGATTATGTTTCGATGTCTGCCGGTCACGTGCATTTGCATTTAAGAAATTCTGGCCACGGTACTGCGATGAGATGTACTCGATCCATTTTTCTTGAATGAAATTAACAATGGATGGTGCAAATCGACGCCATCATTTTATTTCAATCACGTGAAGGAGTCAAACTACTTTGGCGGGAATTCGTTTAGGAACATTTAAAATAAACAAGTCATCAATCAATCATTGCATTTCCGGATCCTGTGAATGTGATCTAGAATCCAGACGTGGACTGGACTGATTGTGGAAAGACTGAACTGACACATCTGATCCGATCCTAAGTGGAATTTGCATAATTCCAGGAATTAAACGAGGCCATAAGTGAAGGTTAAAGTTTTACTGAATCCTCACCGAGACCGAGAAGGTAGGGTAAGGTCTTATTCGGTGAAAGGACAATCCTAGGCTGAAATAAACTGATTAATGTGTCGTGTAACTTACCCTTCCCTGCGCATGCTGGATGAATTGAGCTAATTGATTTAAATGCAGCCATGTGAATTGCTTTTGAATTTTTAGGAACCCACCACATCCATGTTTCGTCAATTTATGCCTGGTCCGGACGGGAAAGCTGTTGAGGTTCCTCGTGTCGTTACTCTGCCACCACCTCCGCCTCCACCACAACAGCAGCCGTAAGAGAAACGAATATTGACTTCATAGTAATGAACGTTTTTTTATTCGAGTTTTTTATTTCGTTAGACTCGTTGCTCCACGTGGGACACTGCCAGTTTCTTATGTCCAACTAAATCAATTTGTGGAGTACATGCTGCGGAAGGATGGGGAACTGGCACAGAAAGAGCAAGAATTCATGAGGGAAATGAACCGTATGAACTTCTACAGTAGCTTCATTTATGAGAATGCTGAAAAGGTTAGTTAGTGTAGTTTGGGAGGGAACCCTTGCCCTAAAAATGTGAACGATTGACGACTAAGTTTCATTTACATACGTACAGATAGGTCAGTTGCAACGCACTCTGGACAACGTCGACTCAGCCTTGGTACATATCGAGACCGTTGTCGATGCGTCGAAAACGGATCAAGCTGAATTTGAGGCCGAAGTTTCTCGGCTGGAAGCGGAGGTGGCACATTTCCCTTTGGAGGTTACGGATACGGATACTCCAGAATGGCGGCAACTCGTGTAAGCGCCATTTTTTTCCATTCCTTAATCAACCCCACCTTCAGTTTTAATTATTCCACAGGGCACTACAAGCTCAGAAACTGAGTTTGGAGTTTCAAACCGTGAGTGAGGATTTGAACGCCGTGATTACTGATATAAATAACCGCTCCACAGCGGGTCACCATGATCCAGTAAGTTGTATATGTATTTATGGTTCCTGTATTAAAATAAATAATTTAAAACTGAATTGCCTTTCATCAGATTTCCCAAATTACCCAAGTCCTCAGTGACCATCTCGATACGCTGCAGTGGTTGGAACACGGAGCTCTGGATGAAATCAGTAAAAATGTTGCCAAAGTGGAGGACTCACGGAAAATGTTCGTGGAGAACTACGAAACCCGCCTTCAACAGCTCATGCAGAAGTTGTAAGGCCGTGAAGGATTTGAAAGACCGTCACAGAAAAGCAGTGGATTATTGTTAGTTTCGAGATTTATTTACATATTCTCATTATACTGTTTTACCAATATACATATTCAACGATTTCACCTCATCTGAATTCCTCTGATTTTAATCTCATTTCCGTTGAAGCCTCCTCATAAGTCTTTCGAAATTGTTCCGTGAGGCGTTTAGAATGAAAGGCAGAGATGCAGGAACACTGTTTGCAACTGTTCCTCACACTCTTTCCCGTCCGCCGAATCTCCTCTTGCTCATGTTCCGGTGAAATCGCCATTAGGACGCCGCCTGCCTTTTTAACTTCCAGAACCACGTAAATTGGAATGCCAGCAAGGGTAGCGTAGGTGAGGAACTTGGCAATCAACTTCCCATGCAAAATCTCCACCCTGTTGTAGAAAAGGCTCTTCCCAAAAAAGTCATCAATGACGCTGAAAAATATGAGCACTCCAATGGATGGCAAACCTAGAAATTCCCAACAACACAAAGGTTCTAAATTGATGTTCAGTCGCATTTCCATAATTTCTTGTTAGTCTTACTGTAGGTAATCCAAAGGACCCTGTGTATTACGAATCCCCGAGAATTCCCCGTCATTCGCTCCACTGCGTATCTGAGACCTATGAAGATCATTCAAACAAAAGGTAAGGTCAGGCAGTCTGAAGAAAGTTAACTTACATCATATTAGTATGACTGTGTACCTTCCTCTCCGAATACAGACGTGGCAGCAAAGACAGTGAGAAAAATCACGACCAGGTAGTTTGTGCCTCCTCCGAAAGCATTGCTGAAAATCGTCATTAACTGCAACCCACCCGGCGTCGTGAAGATAATGCTCATAACAAAGCAGAGTAGGGTGATGAGGAATAGAAGCACGGAGCGAGCCCTGTTGAATCTGAGGAAGAAGTTGGGAAAGATTTCCGTTATGGAAGTGGTCAGCATGTCAATCATCAGTGCCACATTGTCCAACGTGTTGAGGAAGATCATGAGGAAAAAGATGAAGGCGAAACTGACTCCGCCACTCTCCTTCGGAATCCTCGAGAATGCTTCCGGTAGGAGCTCATACATGATTGAGCCGGGGTTGAGGTCCACCGTGACTGTGTCGTTGTCCCCAAATATACTCTGATGTCTCCTGTAACCGCTGTAGCCCAACAGAGAGAATACTGCCAAATAGACATGAAGAACATTCATCAGACGAGCAGCGTCGTTTGACCATTTTGGTATTCCCTCAATACTCACCCACCGTGCCTCCGAGCAAAGTAAAAACAAAATCCAGCGTTACTGTTATGAGTGCATATTTGAAGATGGGTCGATTGAATTCATTATAAGAGCTGAACGTCGTGAAGAACCCTTGACCTGGAATTGGATGGCATTACAGAGTTTCATTTCAGATTCCGGCTCAACCAGGATTGGGAGAGTAGAATGTGGAGGAATGTCATACCACAAGCACTGGAGGAAACTACTTGACGAGCGGCTCTAGTCCATGTTTCTGGCAAGAAGAATTTCAAGTAACCGGGTTTCAGATAGAACCCAAGCCCAGCAACCGCTCCAGAGAGACTGGTTCCTCGGAAGAGTAGGATCATCAAAAATAGCGCAGGGACGGCAGTCGTAAAATGTATCGCCCGTCCCATCCACCGCGGCCCGAAGCTAATCGTGAGGAGTACTACGATGTAGATTAGGATAAGGTAGGCGATCGTGGGCCCGGCCGGATGACCAAAATTTTCTAAAGTGTAGACAGGCTTCCCGGGGTCAAAGTCGGTCCACTCCTCTCCGATAATTTTCCTTCTGTAGTATTCCTCTGTGGCACGGACATTTCCCCTTGCGAAGTTCGTATCTTCCTCTCCAGTACACTGAAAGCAATCTTACATTATTAACTCACATTAGAAGGAAGCACGTGCGTGGATCAGACATGAATGGAGGGGGGCATACCAGGGGAGTGTTCCAATCCTGGGTGACATTATTACACGTATTCCAGACGTAGGTATCCGAGATGGAGAGGATAGTGTATTGCAAGAACCAGGAGACAAGGACGGGGAAGAATGCAGTGAACCCTGCAAGTAGACAGAGCAGGGTCACGCCGACGCCCTTGAAAAGCGGGCAGAGCCTCCAGACTTGCATCAAGGCGGACTTGCTGAATTGTCCCATTATCATCTCCAGGTAAACGATAGGAAGGGCCTATATTAGAGTTATACATCTTACTTTTTCAGTGACATGGTGTGATGAAGGGTATTACTAAATATCTAATTCAATAAAAGCCAGCTTGCTTTATTATTGTCGTAATACTGTCATGACCTTGGGAAAGTCATACCACTCACCAAGCTGAACTCCAGGAATGCATAGATGACAATAAACACCAAACCGCCGTTGTACAGGCACAGGGCTAGATTAGGACCAAAGTAACTGATTGATTATTATTACGAATAAATCGAAACACGCTCTGGTTCAAAATGTTCAATTACGTGGGAAGCTGTGGGGAAGAGGCACCGAGCAGAGAACGAATTATTGCGTGAACATCGGCTTAACTCGTGACCTTTGAATACGGCGTCCTTTAATTATCAAAGTCTCCGGAGTAATTCTCCGGAAAAACTCTACATGCCCATGTGCCACGCCTCTGGATAACCGAAAGAAGGTTATACTAACTTGTGGGCATGGCTCATGGGTTCGCTAAGGATCCTCGAGCAAATCAGGCTCAGAATAGGATTGATTCTTCCTAATTCAAGTCACGAGTTAAGCCTTTGATCAGAACGTTAAAGCTTTCCTTGCGATATTTGCAAAACTGTTGACTGTGGCGAAGCAGACGAGAGCAAAATCCTGTTTATCCCAGCGTCCTTTCCCATCTCCAGCATAGTACTCATAACGGTCTGTGACTGGAACAGGTTCCGAAGGAGGTGGCAGCGATGGTTCGAGTTCGACCTCATCAGGTTCAACCTTATCCTCCTTTTCCTTGTCCTCGGAAGAATTTGTACTGGCGGATGAGGAACTTGACTTTCGGCGGACTGGGCCTAGGCCTGCCCAGAGTTCTTCTAATGCAGCATCTTGTTTAGTGTCCAGTTGCCGGGCTGCAGCTGCATATGCTTCCGGATCAAATATTTCCGGGGCCACGCGACTTCGGCGAGACGATCGGCGATGATGATGATAAGATGGTCTGGATCCGGACATTCTTTTACCAGAGGGAAATAGAAAAATAACTGTAATAAGGGACACGCATCAAAAGAATTTATTCGACCATTTATATCATCTGCTATGAATGAAATTTGGTTGTTTGTTGCATTTTGGGTTCATTATTGAACATGAGATATTTCCTGGGTGAACCAAAATTATTTCAGTGCGGGTATCAGATCCCAAAATTGCGCAGTGACCACTTTCTCCAAAGAATGTAGACAATGCTTCCGTCGTTTCATTAATGAGGGAAGTTGTGTCAAACTTGCGGGTAGGACCAGCGTGTGTTGGTAGTGGTTTTTTAACTTGTGGTTTCATTTTCCGGTGTCCCAATAATTTGACTTAATTAACTACAACCATTTCATGTAGTCCACGGATAATTAAATTATTCCTTTCTCATGCATCCTCATTAGTCGTTCGCTTCGCTGAGTGTATGCGGGTTAATTCCTAGTTTGCTTTGGCATTAGCGTCCCCAGACTCCAGTTGTGCGTAAGAATGAATGCAATTTATTACTGTTTCCATTGTTTCCAACATTGTTGTCGAAAGCGGAGTCGTCGGAAGAAGGAGCAAGACATACAGCAGCAGCAGGCAATTATACCTGAGAATTTGTCCCTGCGCTCAACAAATTACGGTGATCTTGGAGGCTACGGTGGGAAACCACAAGTGAGCTTCTTTAAATTATTTGAAAGAAATTATCAGGCTGAAGAGCTTAAAAGCTTCATTAATTGTTGGTTTCTCCAACTTCTCTGCAAAATTCTTTAGCTTCAGAAACAATGCAGTTTATTGGAAGGGGCGGGGGTTAACGAAACACTGGATGAGGAGGAAAGTGTTCCACAAGCACATCTTGGGCGGCTGAAATTCCGGGTAATCCATCTTAAATCCCAAGTAGATTCCGGAAATGTCGCTTCTCGTGTCAATTTCTGTAATTTCATTCCAGCTCCAACATGATCCAATTGCAAAGTCACTCTCTGTTTTTATACTTGAGGCGGACGGACTTCCAGCTCTGGATCTTGGAGGTACGTCTGACCCCTACGTCACAATTTCTCTCCTGCCGGAACGAGAGCAGTCCAAGACGTATGAGACAAGAGTCCATCAGAAGACCGTGTCTCCGGTTTTTAATGAGTGTTTCGTATTTCCCGTAAGTTTTAATAAAAATGGAGAAAAGGTGCGAAGGAATGGGAAATGCTTTTCATTTCGATGAAGTTCAAAGTTGCTCTCTATTCCAGAATTCGCCCTACAGTGATCTTATGAACAAAACTCTAGTGATGGCCGTCTATGACTTTGATCGGTTTTCCAAACACGACCCGATTGGTGAACTTCGGATTCCTCTGTTCTCTGTGGACTTTATTCATCCGGTCGACGAATGGCGAGCACTTCAACCCATCGAGGATCCCGACAACCGAGGAAGTAAGCTAGGGGAACTATGCTTCTCACTTCGGTATGTGCCAACATCGAGGAAGCTAACAGTAGTCATTCTGGAAGCGAAAAATCTTAAAAAAATGGATTTAACCGGACTCTCAGGTTAAGTGCTCAGTAATTTTCAGTAATTTAAAATTGTCCGGAGAGAGAGAGAGAGAGAGAGAGAGAGAGAGAGGACAGAGAGGAGTAACAATTAGTTTATTCAATTCTTCCAGATCCGTTTGTCAAAATTTATTTGCTTCAAAAAGGAAAGCGATTGAAAAAGAAGAAAACGACCATCAAAAAGCGGACGCTTAATCCCTATTACAATGAATCCTTTACATTTGATGTCCCTCTCAAAAATATCCCGGTAAGGAGAAGATTGTTGAATTTTAATTTTGTCTGATTAGTTATTTGTGTATTTCGTTGACTTTCGCAGGAGACCACGTTAGTATTCACTGTGATTGACTACGATCGCCTGTCCAAATCAGATCCGATCGGAAGAGTACTAGTGGGGTCAACTGCTGGTGGTTTAGAACTTCGTCATTGGACGGACATGCTGGGATCCCCTAGGAGGCCTATTGCACAATGGCACATCCTCAGGGACCCGGACGATCGTAGAGATGATTAATAAAGAACTTAACTGCACAAATGTCGCATAATGTTTATTTACTCATGAATCATGCATCATCCTCATCGTCAGAATTCATCTTTCTTATTGTCATCGACGGGAATAGAATCCGACATTACTCCTTCATCCGTCGCGTTCCAGGTTTTCACCGTTGACAGTTTAGGTAGATCAGCTCCTCGCAAACGAGCCCAGGGTGAACGCCCATTACTCACGTCCCTACGGATGCAAACATGTTATTATAACAGGCTGTGTTTCGTTTCCGTATGTGCTGCTTTCACTCAAACTTACCGTAGGAACGTGGAAATCGTATGGGCAGAGACGTCACCGCGGAAGAGAGAGAACTCCCAATCTTTCACATTGACGGCGACAATGGCTGGATACCCAACTCCGATGTCCAGCGCCTCCTCCAGTTTGAGATGATCTGCTCCTTGTGCCCATGCCCATCCCCATCCCTCTCTTTGGTACTCTCTTTGTCGTTTCCGGAGGATGTTCTGAAATCAGGTCAAAATACACTTCCAATTTCAAGAACCACAAATAAGCCAATTTTAAACTCACAAGAAAACTGATGCGGCATCTCAATTGGCAGTCGAGCATTTGTGGGACAAATGCGATTATACAAGTTGGGTTAGAACTGCACGCCTTCTCGAACACCTCATCGGAAGTAAGTTGGAAAAGTTCTGGGGGTGGATCAAAGACGCTCAGGATGCCCATTGCCCATTCCATCGACTGCTGCATGATGCCTCTCTCCGTGCTTCCTCCTACGTAGTCTTCGGCGTAATAACTCTTCTTTCCGGCAGGAAATAATCTTATGCTTGGACCATAAACGCCATGTTCTGCGGCTTTCTTTGGAAACAAATTGATGTCCAGGGCTCCCAGCTTCATCATTCCATTCTGTTCGGAAGCGGCCTTCTCCCACTCCAGAGAGGATGACGACCTGGAAGGCAATGAAATAATCAACATCTGATTCGTAAAATTTACTCAATAGATTAATACAAGTTTAGCGCCGTCATTAGACTTACCATGGCAGGTAGAAATTTACCAACCAGGACTCGTCTGACTCCACGACGAGCGTATGGAAATTCGTGTCCGTCAGTCGGATGATGTCCGGAAGACCTACGATTACGAATTAAATCGTCAGTGATTTCAACTTAAATTGAAATGTAGTAGGTGGAGTTGCTCACCTCGGCCGCTGGAAGCAAGACGGAGCTTCAACTGTTTAATTTCGAGATCCTTATCCTTGTTGGTGTACAGATACAAAAACAGTATTATAAGGGAAATTGACCATGATACGAGGAGTCCCGACTTTCTCCACACCGAGGCTGAAATAAAAATAAGCACCTCAATTATGGTTAGAAGAACACGTGACTGGTCCGTACAAACCGTGAAAAAACGTATTGGCGCGTGTGACCAGCCTGGCCGCTTGCACTCTCGCAAAGGCTATTGCCACAATTTGTACTATTGCTGTACTAGCCTTTGGGGTTCCTTCCTCAATGAACGTTAATGCGAAGAGGAACATGTACGCCAGTGCTTCCGCGACGGTTATAATTTCAACGTCGGCCATGGTGGCTAGCAGAGGGATGGGTACTTTATTGGAACTTTGTGGAGTGGGCGTCGCTTATACGGCTTTACCTCCGTCCCAGACGGGGCGTATGACACTGGATGCAATCCGGATCATGTTGTCTCCAACGTCCGCGTATGCCTCGGCCATGATCTCGTCCTTAAGGATGTTCACCATCGTCTTGTTTTGAGATTAGATACAGACCATCGATCAGTAATTAAAGAACAAGGTTACCAAATTAGGGAGTCTAGACTACTATGAATGAATTCTTTCAAGAACTTATAATAGTAAAGTGTGTACGTCGTTCGTTCGTGTGTGTTTTTGTTTTCAAATCCTTTCCTCACCGCGGGACCCAGAGATGGGCAAAAACCGAACGGGCCAAATTATTTTTAACCACGGACCCTTTAGGGTTTGGGGTTTATGGGATTGCCGTGTCTGTCTGTCTGTCTGTGTGTCTGTCTGTGTGGTCCAAAAAATATCAAGGCCTTTTTGAATAAGAT
>Ga0194135_10000971_pt1 | contig 16700 bp, 12 predicted proteins | sample LitLau_LLRF_2013_FD_134024 | JGI IMG/M metagenome (GOLD analysis project Ga0194135, IMG submission 134024) | Freshwater sediment microbial communities in response to fracking from North America - Little Laurel Run_MetaG_LLRF_2013 (version 2) | ecosystem: Environmental > Aquatic > Freshwater >...
CGTCATTACTATCTATTACACGCTCATTACTAATGTCATTAATTTTTAGTAATGTCATTAAAACTGAACGTGTAGCCTCCGCTAAAGATACAGCCTAGGACTTTCCCGATAAACATATTTTGTTCCTTACCAACTTTGTGAAATATCTGTCGATCTCCAATGATACAAATGTGGCCAAGGGGGCAACACCAACACCCAGTTTCCTGCCTTTTCAAGTTCAGTGGCTAACACAGCCATTCTTAGGTAAACATCCCGTCTGAGATTGAATCCTTCTGGCGGATTCACGTCATAAAATAAGTATCTAAAATGTTTCATGAAATCTTTGTAGCAAAATAAATAACAATTTATTATAAAAAGGGCGGTGTGATTGCTTCGTTGGTGGCTGACCACCGAACGTTCTGATCCAACAACTTCTTCATAGTTAACTATAAATACCTACAACATGATTTTATGCGGTTTTTTACTTTGACGCACTCTCAGTATACCAGATACCAGGCCAATGTATTGTGAGGTGGGAACTGGGAATTTGCATGTTTAGAATGACCTAGGCTGTTTTCATCCACACTACTTGTTTGTACGTTTGAAGAAGAAAAAGTAGATGTAGTACCTTACATTGCGAGAAGATTGATTAACGCCGATTCCTAGAACAGATAGGAGAGGGATAAAAAATAGCCCTTGCCAAAATAGATTCTTCATAAATGATCGAATTTAGCGAATGGATGTGACATGCTAAAATGCGTTTGTCGAAAGTAATCCTACTTCTTCTTCTTCTGAAACTATCTTATCTCCACACTTTTCTTAGATTTTATCTTTGTTGTCTGTTTCTTGTTTAGAGCTATCAATAGTATCAAATCAATCCAATTAGATTGTGGGCAACCATGTTCTGAACGTTTTGAATGTTGGATAGAACCCCCGTTTAAACGTATTAAATTAAATATTAATTTAAATTTTTTCCGTTTTGATGTTTGGAAAAGAAAAAGCTTGTTTGTTTACTAATTTGTCGAACATCCGACAGTTTTTTTAATGCTTGTTCGGCTACCGACAGCGTGCCTTTCTGTCGCAGGTTTGTTTTTATCTGTGGTTATGTTGCACAAATGCACAACAAAAATGTAAACAATTTTTTCGGGCAAAAATATATTTTTTTATTAGACCGATATCGCAATTTTAGACATCTAGATTCTAGATAATCTATTACCTCCAGTTAGTTATATTGATAAAAGAAAACCCCTATATGTATGTAGCTTTGAAGTGTTAATACCAGTATGCCTGAAGCACCCATGGACCTGCCAATTGATAATGTTGACGACTCGGAGAAAAGGAAAAAATCTACAATTTTAGATTATTTTAGTACAGCTTTGAAAGAACATAAAAAAGAAAAGATAAAACCATTTACCAAGGTAAGATTAGTTAATGGTCGATTTGGATCTCAGTTCAATGATTTTTTGTTAAAAGGAAGATGATCTACATACCGTCCGTTACAAATAAATAGGTAGGTAGATTACCTACCTACTAATTAGGTACTTAATTACTTTTATAAAATAAATTTTTAATTTTAATATTTATTTAAAGCCGCTGAACACGATTCAAATAACAACCCTCTACACACCTAATTAACTTTAAGGGGGTCAAACTTTATGGCATTTTTACTTAATCAGAATCATGCTGGAAAAGATGTCTACAGAGGAATGCTAGATTGAACACGAAGATGTAGTTGCTATAAGAAGCAAACTTTTTCTTTTCAACAATACAACTATACACACCTACTATTTTCATTTTCCAGCTCGTAATACGTCGAATGCCTCCTAGAATGACTGAAAATGAATTTATGAATGAGTTTGAATTGCCTCCACATGATTACATTTACTTTGTAAGGGGGGACCTGGCATTAGGAAATTACTCTTTTTCAAGAGCCTACGTAAATTTGATAAACGTTGAAGACGGTTATAAATTCCAAGAAAAGTACGACGACCACCCTTTAAATGATGAGCAAGGTAAGTACCTCTACCTAAATAAAAAACTTTTTAAAATTTGGTTGTAGTTACAGGTTGGTATGTACTATCTGAATACCTACATGATTCCATAACTGGATACCCTCTATGATCTAACGCTAACCCCTGAAGCCTGGGCTTTATCTCTCTAATCCGTGATAACAGGCGGCTGTATTTTTATGCTTTTTGATCTTAGAAAATATAGATACCTGAGTAATAGATATTACTCAAAAAAATTGCTATTTTCAGGTAGAGCATACCACGTTGTCGTGGAGTGGGCTCCAATGCAAAAATATAAAGTGCAAAAAGCAGCGGCGTCGATCCCCAAGTCTGGAACCATTGAATCAGACCCAAGCTACATCGAATTTCTAGAAAAATTGGAAAAGGAAAAAAATGTTGCAAACGTTTCGGAGTATTTTATGGAAACTGACGGTATGGAATTGATCTTTAATTTTTTTACTCTGCTTGACTGGACAACTTAATATAAAACACTTTTTTCCTTCTTTTACCTAACACATTGTTTTCTAGCATTGGCATTGAAAGAAGCGAAAGTTACGACTACGCCACTTCTAGAGTTTATTAAACAGAAGAGACAGCAAAAAATTGATTTGAGAAACGAAAGTAGAATAAAGAAGCGGGAAGCCGAAAAAGAGCGAAGAAAACGAGATGAAGAACTAAGGAAGGCTGAGAGAGTAAAGAAAATTGCAAATAAAGAACTGAAGAGTAATGATGCAATTAAAGAAAAAGGAGAAAAAGAATCCATCAAGTCACCTACAAAAGAGAAAACGTCTGAATCTACATATCCTCAAAAATCAGACACATTCACTATGGTCAAAGTAGGTCATCCCCGCAAGGAGGTCAAACACGATGAAAAAAACAAAACTTCCACCAAAATATCTGATGACGACAAGTCATCTGAAAAAAGAAGAGTGGAGGAGACTAGCTCAGAATCGCCTAGTAAATCTGCTCCTGGTTTTAAAAAGAAACTAAAAACAGCATCGCCCAAAAAAGCTGCAGTAACTAAAAAGGAGAGCAGCAGTGAAGAAGTTGTTCAGCCAATTATCAAGGCGAAAGGTCAAGAAGATCAGATTAGTGTCGGTGAAGTCAGCGAAGGCAGGAAAGCAGAGATTTCGGGAGAAATAATAAAAAGGAGTTCGAATCAGGAAGGCACAAAAAAGAAAGAGTTGGCTCAAATTAAGGATTCTAAAAGGAAAGAACTAAGCAGTGAGAAGACCAGACAAGAGGAATCGAAACGAGAGACATCCCAAGTTGGCGAACCCAAAAGCCGATTTAGGTAAGGTTTATACCATTAAGATATACGTAACATAGAGAATAATAGTTCCTTACACGCTACAGTGTTTAGCGTTTATCCTATATCACCTAAATCATCCCACTCTCTGGTGCTAACTTGACGGGTATCCAGCGTTTTAGGAACTTAGGTTTATGTTCTTCACGAAAATAAAATGGCTCATATGGTAGGTACGTGTTCTAAATAAGTATGATGTATGTGTTCTAGGTACTCTGAGCAACGTACGCGAGAGAGGGATGCTCGAAATCAGAGCAGCAACTCTGCAGCAGAGAACAAATTAGGCAGTAAGAAGTCCATGCCCGATGATGAATCGCAGTCTATAGACTCTGGAGTAGCTGCGGGAAAACGACTTGAAAAGAGGCAGCCTTCTCAAGAAACTAGTGACAGTGGAAGTTTTGATGGGGACGAAGGTAGAGGGTCGTCTGGCTCCGATCCAAGAACTCAGCGACGAATTAGAAACAAGGTATAGTTGACCTCAGCCGATGGGACAAGTAGGGGTGAGTGGGACTCGCTCAGGGAGGCTCAATGTACCAACATTTGGAAACTCATCGTCTGCTTGTATATGGGCCCAATATGAGACATTTAAATCGCTATATACATGGGTGGAATAGGCTCTGCTGTGGTCCTCGTCAAGTTTGTTTACAGTTTTTGTAATATCTACTCGGGCACGCTGTGGTTAATTTACTCTAATATGTTTCCAACGAGGTGTAGAATCTGAATAAATGGAGGTGACACGCGCCATGAGCCAAATGCATACGGAAACGTTCTTTGCTTGTGATCACAAAACTCATTTCTTCTGCTTTTACAAGGGCAGGATAGGCGACAAAATTCTAATTTATTCTTCTTATACACGGGCGGGATATGATATATGTCATGTTTGTTTACTTCATTTACTCATTGATCTATGTTACGGTTTTTAGGATCGTCCGGCCATGGAGATATACCGACCAGGAATGGGAAGGTTTAGCAAGAAGAAAGTTGACAGTAAAAACCCGGAGATCGAATCAAAGGTAACGAAGAAAACAGAAAGCGAGTCTGCCCTGCCGGACAGCAATTGAATATCTCTTCATTGTCCTCTAGGTTCAAGGTATCTTTTTAAAGATATATCTATAAAATTATTTTAGTGTTTATAATTCATTGTTACGAGTGGCTATTAATTTTAAATTTCCGATTCAATGGCTTATACTTCTATTTATCAGTGACTGCTGTGGTAGGAGTGAGTGGCATATCTTTTTCTTTTTCTTGTTTTCCGTTTTCATCTGCCAATTCACCGTCCTCGTCTGAAAATTAATACAAGTGTTCAGTGTGAAAAATAACCAGTTGTGGAAATTCGAACCTTTGCACCTACCATTTTACTTTCTTTCGCTATTTTATAAGGAAAGTATTGTATAACTATGTAGGTATAACCGGACCCGTGTTGGCATTACCATCTTCAGACGGATAAGTAGTTTATTTACTTTATATTCCCATGGGCCGAATTTCGTTTTAAAAAAAACTTCAGAAATAAAGAGAGAACTTTTTTTACCATTCTGAAAATTTTGTTGATCTATTTAGTTCCTCTTGGAATCCTGCTTCCCGACTTTGAGCTGCCACTAGTTTTTTTGCCGGTGCCAGAAAACCTTTTCGACTCTTTGGATTCTCCGTCATTCTTAATTTCAGTGCCACTACTTCTTCTAGATTTGGAGCTTCCGGCACTCATTTTCCTGTTTACACCTGAGTTTTCCGGGGCGCTGAGAGGTGGTATTTCTGAGGCTTCATTATTAACTTCGGGTTCGGGGTCTATTTCAATGTAGTTTGATACTCGCACGTCATTTGATATTTAGGTACTTATTGATACTTTATTTATTTTCTCTCCATTGAGCTACTCGTATTTTTCTATACTGTTGACTAACCTGTTTGTAGAATGGCTGGTGGAAAGTATTTGTCTGCTTCAAGAGCTCCGATGTTTTCATTGGGACTGGCATATATCGGACCAAGGGCTGCAAAGCTTAAGGTAGGTTCACTTGTTCGCTTGGCCACAACAACAATCAACTTGTTATCCCTAGAAAAAAAGCAATTTTTACTATACCTACCTATTTTTTCCCCGTAGGACTAATTATTGCAACAAAAATGCCAGCAACTAAATTTCCGTTTGACATGTTTTTTTCTCTGACTCTCATCTTAATATACGCTTACTGTTTTTTGTTGTTGAAAATCGATTAGGCGTACCGTATGCGTATCGTCATCGGGTGTTCGATCGTCGCCGCGATAGGTAGGTACGTAAGTATGTGATATGTGGGTGCTCAACACTGTTTATAATCAACCCTCTTGCTTCTATACTTACGCAGAGGTTGAGATCTGTTGATATTGCTGTGGGGTTTCAGCCAATAACACTGCCTCGTCTGGATCAGCTTTATCGAAAAATCCGATTCCAAGAATTTCTTCTGATAATTCTTCAGCTAGAGCATAGCACTCTTCGGCCTTTTCTGGCTCAAATACGAATGCTATTCTAGGAGGCAGCGAAGTCAACTCATCAACCGCTATCTGCGACAAATCGCATTTTTAAAATAATAATCATAATCGTAGACAAGTAACATGAATATAAATGTATGGGAAACAACATAGTGAAGCTTGTGACGAGGTCGTACACCTTCGTACGCCATTGATGCGTCATATTGCTGACCGCGGCGATCCGATTCAAGAGTCGGGGAACTTTGGTCCACGAGGTTACCATAGATTTCGTCAGAATATAGTCAGTCGTAGCTAGTAATAGTCGTCGGTAGTTTCAGTCAAAAATTGTATTGTGTTCACCCCATCCAGACTCTCCACTTTTGCATAGTCCCTGCAAGATAAGAGGCCAGATGTGCGGAGTGCCCAATTATCGGTTATGACTTAATATGTATATAATTACACGCTCGGGATAATTGGGGCACCCCCACAGAACTGGTGTCAGAGGTGGGTTTTCTTGTTTTGCTTTTTACTAGGTCCCGACAACCCGGAACCCTATCCCACGGTAGCGGCCAATAATCATAGTTTAGCAAATGACAGATTAGGCCATGTGTAAAACTACCGGCGAAGACACCCGAATGTCAGTTTCCTGGTTTCCCTTCTTTAACTTTGGGTTAGACATCTCGGAAAGTTATGTGTCAAGTCTATTCTATGGGGATAGTATAGGAAATAACTTACTTTTTCTGCTCTGGCTGGGAAAAGTTGAAGTATTGCCGCACATTTCGTGAACGCTGAAGAGGGAACGAAAATAGCAGGGACGTTTACTTCTTCTTTCTTTTCTGGTTCTTTGGGTTCACCTTCTTCTTCAGCATTGCTCACCTGGTTTTCTTCTGATACCTTCCCTTTCCAAGATTGTTTCATTGCAATGCTGAATACAAAAGACGTTCTACATTTTTGCCAACTTTATAATGATGCACAAGCTCAATTTCGTCATCAAAAACTGAGAATTACCTATCACTGTGAGGTGCATTGGGTGCATCACTTTTTAACTTGGTCAAATGTAGGCTTGACCAAATTAGTTTTTCAATGTCCCCTGGCTCTTCAGGTAGGTCAACTCCAACTGGAGGTGACGCATTTAGTTTCAGGAGAGCCGCGAAACTGGGACCTAAAGATAGACAATCAGCCAAGTGTCCTTCGTTTGCTATGTCTTGCTCCTTGTAAGCAATCTGCACAATAAGCAACATAAAGCATAAGTACATCTGTTGTGGTAATGAAATGCGTTTGGATTGCCAATAGTTATAGAGTTCAGTCCATAGATAGGTATTTTAGTTAAAATATCCGCTGACCCCATATTTTTTCCCGAATCGCTCGGTTGCGGCTGTCACGTTAGCACAGATTTGGGAAACTCAAGCTAGGCCTATTAGCATTTAAAGCGGTAACCTCTATTACTGGATCTTAATTGTTAAATAGAAAGATATCTAAACAGTAGACCATGTGCTGCTCTACTTGTATCTATTGGCATTAGTGCTAGTAGTGATGTGAGTGCGTAGGAATAAAAATGATTGCACTTGGCTACATTTGGATTTGCCTCTACTCATAAGCATAAAGCATACATACCTCTTCCCATATTTCTGGAGTAATATTAGTCTTTGCCGTTTCTGTAACTGTCACTCCCATATTTTTCAGTATTGCCTCAATGTCTGGTAGGAGAGAACACGAGTCTGGGGTGACTGTGTGAGGCAAACACACGATGATTGATTCGAGTAGCAGTGGCGCCATCATCTGCGAGTAGCGGTGGTCCCTTTCTTCGATTTTGACTGCCAGCTCCCTTGCTGCTTGTTCCCGTGCTTCTTGCTCTCTCTGCCGAGCTAGTTCTTCAGCTCTGGCTTCCTCTTCCGGCGTCAGTTCGTCAAACCTGTACTGAAAATAGATCGCAAACATATTTTATTCTTGCTCCAAAGTCTATTGGGCGGTTACCATCAATAATCTTCGAACATTTAAACTGTTTTAGTCCCTGCCTCAGTAAATCTCCTTTCCTTCTCTCATGGTTTTTATCCATAGACAGTGAGCGAAATATGATTAAGTGTGTTCCGCCTGAAATCGTAGAATGGTTGGTAGAGCTATTTTAATAAATGTGGGGAAGTAGGTATAGTGCCTGGATTGGGGGTTGCAGTCGTGGTGCCTCTGTACAAAGCGAAGGGGGATAAAGCTGTGGGTACGAATTATAGGGGTATTAGCTTGTTAAGTGTGGTTGGGAAATTATATGGGAAACTACTTATAAGTAAGGTTAGCAAGTATATATGGTATCCAAGTTTGGTTCAGGACGGAAAGAGGGTGCATCGATCAGATTTTTTCATTGCAGCAGGTTGTTGAGAAAAGTATTGGTGTGGATAAGTGGATATGAAGATATACTGTGCTTTGATCTGGCGAAGGCGAACGATAATGTAAACAGGCAGCTTCTGTGGGGTGTACTATACAAGGGCAAACAATGTTGAAGAATGGATTATTAGGGCGATACAATCATTATATATGATGGCGAAGGTTGAAGTTAGGATGAACGGGGCCATAAGTAGAGAGTTCGAAATCAAAAAGGGACTACTATGTCACCTTTTCGACATGGATAGGATGCCTCAGGATAGGGTCAAAAAGAAGGTTTATCAGGGAGAAATATACCTGGTAGGAGAAACCAGCGTGTCCTCCCTATTTGAAACTATCCCTGTTAGAGTAACAGCCAACTTCGATGTATCTATCTATCCCGTTATTCGATATAGGTAAACATTCAGCGTCAGTTTTTTGCATCCGAAAACCTATCATTATGTATCTATTCGGTATTCCCAGCCTTCTCGTTGTTATATTATCCACCTTCCTATTGAATAGGATCTATGTTAATATTAGAAAAGTCCTATAAATAATTTATTATCTAGGAAGATCTAGGTACCTACGTAGTTACTTACAGTTTTTCTTGTGTGTTCGCCCTTTAATATTTTTTGCTCGTTCTTCAGTTCGGTTTCAATAAGTTGCATAAGTCGGGGTGCATTGGCTCCAAACATAACGTTCAGCAGTTGGCCGCCCTGTCAATAAAAAATTTCTTCTACTAAAGAGACTAGTCATTGATAGGGGAATTAAAAAGTGGGAAGTCTCCCTATAATGTTCTTATGGTCCGAGCTACCAACTTACCAATTCCACTGGGTTACTCAATCTAATGTCTACCACCATGTCACCTACCATTGATAATTTTAAATTTGAAAAGACATCATATTTCTATTCTATTCTATAATGCCCGTTGCAAATTTTAAATATTTTATTACTTACAGCTATAAACATCCATGTAGGTTCACTTTTGTTCCTGAATCTCTTTAAAACTTCGATATCGTCTGCCTTTGCCTACAACAAAGCTCTGCTTAGTTTTCAAGTCAACAAAAATGGAAAAGGTATAATTATATTACTTACGATGGCTAAGTGAAGCGAATCCCCACCCAGTTCAAGTTTACATTTTTTGAGGTTGCCAACCATACCAACACAAGGACCACACCAATCTGAGTAAATGTCCACCACTTTAATAAAACAGAAACATTATAGATTTATACCATTGATATACTAATAGACGATACCGTTTTACGTGCTTTTAGTTTTTAGCTTCAGTTCTTAAAATCTGTGCTAACGTGCCAGGCGCAACTGAGTATTTCAGGGAAGAGTATGCCGTAAGCGTTCTTATATATTTAAGCTCATACCTATTAAGCCATCTCTTGTAATTAATTTTTCCCAGTCGTCTTGTGTGCTAACTTCTGCTTGCAGTTGAACCACGGCCCCCTTTTTCCCCGCCATTCGCCTCGCAAGAGATACCGCTTGCTGCAAAAATTTGAAAAATTATTATTGTTTTTCGCATGAAATATCCAATTCATAACACGGTCCAGTCGTATTATTTTTCATCACCGACTGTTAGATATATATATCTAAATACTTCGCATATTAGGTAGTTATAAAACATTATTTTCCAATGCACATTACATATTATATGTCAGCCTTTAAAAAACACCGAAGGTTTAGATAGGTACCTTTTCTGTACGTTGCCGTTGTTGCCACATGATAATTTTTGTCTCGTTTGTTGTGCCACATAAGGTGCCTAATACTAAAGTACTAACCACAGTTCTGTTCGATATCACGATGTTTAGTTTCATTAAGGCTATTAAAAGCAAGAATTATCATTGGGGTAAACAGACATGCAATCCGTGGTCACGGTTGTTAAACTTTCAACCCCTGTATTAAAATAATCCTAATTTACATTGTTTCCACTTGTGCAAACTGGAAAGCAGTGAAATATTCGCAGCCACAGCAATATATTGTGCCTCTGTCTGTATCTGTATCTACTTGGTAGGTACCTATACATTTTCTTGGTTATATTTCTAGTTTATTACGGCGATGTATCCTATACCTAAGTGAATCCCATTAGCCAACAAATAGTAATATATTTTATAACCCCTTCAATTACTATGGCATGCGTGATAATAGAAGGTATATAAAGAACCCTAGAATAATTTAATTATAAAACCATAGCCTTTCGGCTATAATACCTAAGTATATTCATGCAAAAATTTACTTTTGTGAACCTTTTCTAAAAAAATATTATCGACTTCCAATAAGTATGAATTATCCTTTCCACCACGGCTATAGCCAGTGGAAGGGGAAATTTTTCACTACGTAGGTATATTATTTTTCTTAAGCCAATCAGAAGCACTCGGGATAAATGCTATTGTATAATAGCCGTTCGCCTCACTAATTTAGTAATTCCTTTTTGGTACTTAATTTTTGACATTATATAGGTACGTTTGTTCTATACCTATATCTATCAATCCAATATAGAAAATGAACTAACCTTTGGGGAATCCGGATAATCGAAATCTGGCAATGATAGCTTAGCAGCCATGGTGGATGAAACTATACTAGCCCCACAAGTTTAATCTAGAAGTACTCGCGATTGACAAGACAATATGGGTATGCACGGAATAATGTGGTAGTTTTCTCAAATACGTCAATCTCAGATGAAGCGCAACACGCTACATTTTAGACATCTCCTTATAACATCACTTGTGAATAAGTGGCATGTATGTGATTTAGTAAGCATTGGTATTCGGAGTGATCGCCTCGCTATGCCTATGCCCAAGATCATTACATGTCCTACTAACTCGATGTATGTACCTAATTATCAGATATGTCAGACCAGCGTCGTAGCCGCTCGGATTTTAGGTATTGCCTATACGCTACAGTTTTTCTTCGATTGCATTTTCAATAGTCATTTGACAGGTAGGGCGACGATTTGGCACGAACGTCTATATGTGAGTCATTCTCAAAAGAGCGTACATTCCGGGGTCCCAGTGATATTTTCAACATATTTCGCCAAATTCTGCAGATTAAACAGCCCTACTCTAATAAGTATTTTAAAACATTTACAAAAATGCTAGTTTTAATAATTTTTGAAATGGGTTTATTTTAAAAAAAACTGAAGGTTTGGCCCGAATTGTCATCTCCGTGGCTGTCCCCAGCCTCCAGTCCACCGCATAGTTATTAAAATATTTCTTTATTAATTTTATGGATAATAATCGCAATACTAAATAAAGACAAGCCAATTTAAATTCACATGAAGCAGCACATACGACGAGTCAAAAATTTGGCATGATTAAAAGCAAATTTATTCTGTCCCCAAAAAGTGACTTCACCACCGTGGACAAGCCGAAGAAGAAAAATAGAAGAAATTTCACACATGTGTTTTCTACACGTAATCTCTATACTATGCACAGCTCCTTATTGCGCTGAGTATAAAACATGATTAGATATGATAGTAACTTAAATGGCCAAGAACAATCTAAACATGAATATGCAGGCGTAGGTTTCTGATTTATTTGCAGATAATTTAAGACTTCTTGCATTAGGGTTTTTTTTTCTTTGTAGCTTCGTTTATCTTGATAATTTTTTCAGAATGGTTCAAAGCTATTTTTAGTTCGAATGTTTAATGGTGTTCACATTAAGTCTAAGAAGATACAGTGTTTGCTTTGCTTTATGGTAAATATTTCGTGCGAATACTAATTGCCTACTACTCAAATTCTATCGATTTTGAGAAGCAATTATTCTTCATTTCGATCGAATATGGTACTGAAAATTGTAGCGTGTATTTACATAGGAAGCAACTAATGAAAGTCAACATGCAAAACACCTTATTAGAAGACTTTGCTTTTGGTCGGACTGGCATGATTGCATAAAAATCTCCCCCTGCAGGGAGCACACTCTTCTAAGTAGACTTTTTGTACACTGTGATGAGAGGACAATAAGAAGGGCAACGCGTCTCCAGTTCGGATCGGGGATGAGCGTGTCGCATGCATTTGCACAACTTTACTAATTCAAGTATAATATTTCTAGTTCCCCTCACGGCACAACTGATGTTCCATGTTCCAACAAACTTTAGCCTTTTGATTCTTATCTCGAGACGTTACAGGTATGTCTCTAGGTACATGTGACTCAAAGAACATGGCTCTGGTGACCCTTTATCACAGAATTTTTTCGGCACCTTCCCCAGTTCCCTTTGTATAGGTTATTATAGTGTTACCTACTTGAGGTACCTATCTACATAAATTTTCAAACCTTCATTTTATTAAATGTAGTTCCCTAATAACAGTTTCAAGCTAGGTACTCGTAGACAAATAATTATGCAGTGAATGTAAACGTACCATGATGAAATAAAATAGGAGGCCGTTTCTAACAACGCACAAACCACAACTGATGTTTTTACGATGCCATCGCCCCCTTCTTTTCCCTTAAGAAAACGAAACAAAGCAAAACGCCGCCCAAACATTAATCATTCTGAATTTCGAGTCATTATAGGGCCAACCAATCGAAATGAAACCCAAATTGGTGACAGGGTGTATCAAGGTGTCCTATGAGGGCAATAAGGATCTACGTGATGGATAATTCATGTCGACAACCAAATTACAACAAACTGATGAACAGATAGTGCTTCTAATTCCTTCAACTTTACAATATAGTTTTCGTCACGGAAGCCCGCGCAACGGTTAAACTCAAATCTGACTTACCTCCCGTTAACATGCCTTTATTGCGTTCGGTTTATTGCTGAACAGTACGGCAGAGGTAAAGTACTTAAAATAACAACACCAACATGAACATGTAACTCATCATGATTGTGTAAGTTCCAATAATATGTTCAAACTATAGGGGTGTAAACCATTAATTTAACATCCGATTTTTGGATATTTTTTGAAGGTTTTAGGCCTAAAAATAACCTACGTACAAAAGAAAATCAAACAAAAAATAATCTCTTCCGAAAACGAATTTGAAAGGTACCCTTCGAGACGGTCAGCAAGAACTGTATGGAAGTGGCGGGGCCGCGCCTTCATATACCTAGATCTATTGAAAGAAATTTACCAAACATTTGTAATTTATCGATCTTTTCGCATCGCTTAACTGTAGCGCCCTCTTTTTGATGGCATCACAACGTCACTTTTCATTTTTATTTCCTAAAGAGATGGATGTTTTGATTGATTTTCTTTTCGTACGTAGCTTATTTTTAGGCACACGACATTCATATAATAGGATACTAAAATTCTAGTTTACACTTGCCCTTTCATGTGGGCCTGTTCCTATACTAGCAGCGTATTATAGCGTATTGAACGGAGAACTACGATCTTTAACAATTAACCTGCGTACTTGTATTAGCTATTACAATATGTGTAAGTTTAAACTAAAGTTTAGGCCCGTATTAGACTTGGTCACTTGGCGACGTCACCGGTTGCGTCACCGGTTACCTGACTAGTCGGTGGGCATCAGTTCTTATGGCGCTTATTACACTAGGGTCACCGGTTGCGTCACCAGCCTTTGGTGACTGACCGGTGACTCTGCCCCGTGACCAGACGAGTCACCACTGGTGACCAAGAATATCACTGGGTATTGAATCAAATGGCACCTATTACACACAGTCACCCCTGTTGCGCCACCACTGTATTTTTTTGTTCTGCAGTTCAGTTGGCCTCACTACTGGTGACTCTCCTGGCGTCGCTTCTGGCTGCCCGTACAGTCACCGGTGACGCAACCGGTGACGTCGCCAAGTGACCAAGTCTAATACGGTCCTTAATGTACGAGTAGGCGCATAAAATAATAATGCCGTAGAAAAGTCCATCGATATGTCTTCAAGTACCTAGGTACCTAAGTCCTCCACATTGTCGTTTTTATAGCAACACAATAAATTAAACATAAAAAGTTTAAAACAGAAAATGGATGTCTAATTTGCCACATCCTTTTTTTACGCATACGAGACCGTTAACTTGTGTTCGGTATCATTACGGGGCAAATCAAACACCCAGGTAATTGCGTAATCTTAGTTTAAAAACTACATTCATATTTTATACTTAATAGGTAGCCTACCTCTACCAATACCAAAGTAAGGGGCTCACCTGCCTAAGAACCTAGGTACACCTACAGGTCTCTGAATGTCTTGGATATGAAACTCTATCACAAATAACCCCTCTATAGCACCTCCCTTCTTTTCAGAAAACCCCAGAAAGATTTGTCAATAAAATATTGTACCACAAAGACAACAATACCCACCATTGTGGGCATAATAATTATATTTTTCTGCCTATGTCTACCAATGCAATAACACGGAAACTTTAAGTCTAAAAACCCTGCTTTTCCATGCCGGACCGCCTTGAACGCCAAATTCTGACCTCTATACCCCATCTCCAGTAACGTTACTTAATTTGGAACATTTTTTATTATTAATTTAAAATTCTAAGCCAAGACATGGGTCACACTTATAAGAAAGTTTTGGGCTGCCATCATTCTATTGGAACACTAGGTGTATCATTTGAGGCCATGGTAAAATAAAAAATTTAAAATTAAATGCCCAAAAATATTTCAAAAACTGAGCCTGAGCCCATTCTTTTCAATGGATCCAAGCGGATCAAGTCTAAGTAGGTATAATTCTTTGGAACTGCCGTTACAAAACGACTCAACCCCGTTTGGATCCATCGAAAAGAACTCCTATATAGTAAAAGTAGGCCCTACCTACTTATGTAAATTTTATGTCTATCAAATTATAAAAATAGATAAAATTAATTTACATAATTGAGACGTGTGTAAATACCTATCTATGTAAGTACCTAAATACAAAGATAACAGGAATTAGGTGGATCTAGAATGGAAAGTAGGTACCTACGTACTTAGTGTGCTGTTGTGTATCTGAACTATCAAAAATATTAACCCCAAAAACTTTTAGAGACCAACATAGCAGCTAAATACGATTTGGTAAAAGAGATAGCCGCAACAAATTGCGTCTGTTAAGAAATAGAATGAATAATAATAAGGAGAATTAACTACCTCGTGTCAAAGATGATGAACGCGCAGTAATTTCTCGGCACCCAAACTAAAAGTTGTTTATAATATATTCCCATAGCAACATCGATGAAACTAAATCATATTATTATTGACCAGCCCCGAAAGTGGTGAATATTATGCGATGTTATATAATAATCACAGGTAGGAGTTCCTACCTACATTATTATCATTTGACGATACTGGCGTTGAAATCTCAATCAAAGTTGTGTATTTAAGTGAGTATCTTCAAAAAATTAAAAAAAATGAAGTGGTAACTGCTATAGGTAGGTATAATATTTGGTACACAGGTAGAGTAGGTAGGTACTAAGTAAATCAGTAAGTTTCTTAGGAGTATGCAAGGACAGTTTACTGAAGAGTTCTCGGCAAGCACTTACGTATATTTCAATTTCAAAAAGGGTATTTTTCTGTAAAAATAAATTAGGCACTTAGATACTTATTTAAAGCTAGGCAATATTTAAAAACTAAATAATAATGTATCAAAATACCTGCTAGGCTATCTCTCGGCCAATTCTAGTATATTTTGTGCCTGACGAAGTAATGGCATGTCTATCATCTTTCCTCTAAAAGTAAATGCGCCCTGGAATCATAAGAAACTCGTGATAAATCGACAATGGCGCTAAAAGCAAGCCAACGATTTCTGACAGCGGCCTTTTTAACAATAAATGCTGAATTTTTTTATAGGTATCATACGATACAAAAAATTACAATTAATAGGCGTAAAAGAATAATGTAAGGTTACCCCAATGCGCGTGTTTTCTTTCTGTTTTTCTGTGTAATATAATGTTGTGTATTAATCTCGTAAGTATCGTCAGTATTACTTGCCTAGCATAGCCCCTATTGTACAGGTTGATAACAAGAGTCGAGATGGATCGCGAAATGATACAGCCCCTGAGTGTTCCTTTGATTTGTCGAGTTTTATTTAATCATGATTCCCCCTACCGCTGTCATAGTCGTTAATATTGTCTTGATAGCTATCGGGGATTGGCAGAGTAGGAATTAGTCACGTTGGGCCTTTCTGTGGTATTTTAGTGGTGAGTTCATTCTTGGGCTTACACTAAAATCCATGCTACGGTCCTGATTCGTCTCTATTTCTGAACCCCCCGAACGCTACACTACCCTTATGAAATTTGTCAGTAAAAATTGAGAAACCAACCTGTCCCTTAGTTTGGTGCTCGTTGAATGCAACAATCAGAGCCTTTGCCCATTCGACTGTTTCTTTCCTAGGTTTAAAAGCATCCTGCACAACTGGAACCTGATTAGGATGAATGACTTGTTTTCCTGAAAATGATCATTAACCTTACTATTACAAAATAATTAGACTTGAATACTACATAGGTTGGTTCATTGGAGGGTCTTTCAGGTGGTTTCAATTATTTCTATGTAAAGGAAAGGTTAGAAAAAGCCCCTCAATACATTAATATAATGAACTTCTCCACTATGGTATGAGTTATTAACAGAATCAGATTCAGCATAAAATACTAAGATATGACAGTGAAAACCGTTTCTCTGTGTAGGGACTCAATTCGCCATAAATTGTAATAAGATTCAGACAATTGAGCAAAATGGCGGCGGTTAAC
>Ga0194135_10000972_pt1 | contig 16677 bp, 8 predicted proteins | sample LitLau_LLRF_2013_FD_134024 | JGI IMG/M metagenome (GOLD analysis project Ga0194135, IMG submission 134024) | Freshwater sediment microbial communities in response to fracking from North America - Little Laurel Run_MetaG_LLRF_2013 (version 2) | ecosystem: Environmental > Aquatic > Freshwater >...
AAAAGTGTACGACGACAGGAGGAGGGGAACACACAATACTAATAATAATGCCCAACCGATGGTTGAAATGGTTGAAATTAGAAAACACTTGGAATGAAAGTCGATACATTTACAATAGAAAAAGAAAAGCAGCACCTTCATCATCATCACCTCCTTATTTTACCTTTCCACCAACACAAAACAACATTTAATACAAACTTGTTTTTTCCCTTTTTACAACATAAATTTCATCAATGATTATAAATAGTAACTGGAAACTTTTTGTCTGACCTAACAAACACACCACCATCCACCTTTACTTCTTCTCCGATTCCCTCACCTTTTCAGAAAGAGATCATCAGGAAAGATAAACTACCAAAAGTTTCTCATTTCACTTCAGCGTTCATTCCTAATAAATAATTATACTTGACTCTCTGAAGTACAAAAATACAAAATAAAAATGAGTTTGTTCTCATATAACAAACTTCTCATAAAACAAATCACACCTGCCAACCACTTTACACCTTCAACAATTCTTGTTAGTTTCTATATCGTGGTAAACGAGTTCAACTTCTTTAAAGACTACTGCTCTACGACTACGATGCTGACTAAGCTGCCTTTGAACTGCTGAGGTTGCAGTATATGAAGAACGGACATTTTTACACTTTTTTCATTTCGCCCTGCAACACACACACACAAAGTTACTTTGTATTTTGTACGAGGACTTTTTTAAAGTTTGAAGCCAGCCCGACTCATTTATACCCTTCAAGTATCTTATTACTACTCTGCCTCCTTATTCTTATTTCTCACAACGATGCAGTTCTACAAAACATAATTTATGAAATTAAAGAAAGACATTTACTTCATATGCTGAGAATTTTAATGTACTCATTTCCTTCCTGGAACAAAACCACTTTCATCTCGTTCGTTTGCATAAGTTACTGGGAGAGCTAAAAATCCAGTCCAATATCATTAAATCTTTTGATGTTCCTCTCTCTTCAGTGCAATTACAGAGGGAAGCAGGCTAGGCGCAGTTGATTTATGTTTGTATTTATATGTGAAAGTGGTTTTGAGAACAAAGTGGATCTATTGATTTTTATGTCACAGCAAATGCACAAAAATCTTGAACTTCTTCTTCTGAAGAAGTTCAACTATCAAATACTCATCGTAGTGAGCTATTATCGCTTTTACATTTGTAGTAGGAACATCTCACACGAGTGTTCATTCACGTAGCTGAGGTTGTACTACCATGTCACTTATAAAACACACCTGCATTGCAATGCAAATTTGATTCATTCGAACAACAACAACTAATTTACAACTGCTGCAAATGAAAGGAACAACAAATACTTCCTTTGGTTGATATTCGAACAATCTCAAGCTGTGAGTTCGTTGCTTTCCAATTCAATAGCAATAACAATTAGAGAGAATATAGAGATAGCCCGGATTGAAAACACATGGACAGATATATGTTATGGTGTGATAAGACACACATAGATGCATGCATTAAGTTGCCAAACAGGGTCATCCATTCCACTTATCCGGTGGTAAGGAGACAGGCAAAGGTCTAAATGTCTTCAGGTAGTGCAAATAATTTAATTCAAACTAATGGGTTCCTCATCTCTTCTTGCTAACCACACATCTGCGTGCAAGTATATTAAGTGGAGAGAGTCATATAGCTATCATCCTATCTGTGTTGTATACTGCAACCCACAACGGTGAGACAAGTCACTGTCTTACTTTATTACCCCTATGACGGGATTTATTTACTCGTCCAGTATGATAGACACGACAGGTTAATATAGGAAATTAAGGAACTGCAAATGGAGCTTTATTTATTGCCAAATCGAAACAAAATTACGAGCTTAGCATAAGACAAGCAACCCGCTATGGAACAAAACTAATTGAACCCAAGAAGACCACATTAACTATGAAGCAATACTTTTATAATACTCTGGCAAAGATTAAAGGATCAACTTCAGAGAATTTATATCTATATATATTTTCCTTTTGGCTTCTTTTCTATAACTTTTCTGCTCAGAAAGTAATTGGCAACTTTGTTTGCAAAGAGATCAAACTGAGGATTCTATAAGAGTCTTCAGAGGCCGCAGCCGAAGGGATGTTGTGTTCAAAGATTCTTTGGTAGATTCATTTAGACTTCATCACGAAATGGATTGGAGGAAAAATGTGTACTCGTACGTTAAAATATGGATCTCAAGCACAGCTATCAGAGATGAAGGTAACACACACACAGAAAGGGATGAATAGGTCTACCAATTCCTCAGCAGAGTGTTGTGTGTTTAATCTCACATATAAATAAAGTTACATCACACAAAACTGATTTCTAATCAGACAGCTCTCTCCCATCTTCCACCACATAAATTCACCTGGGTCGTGAGATTGTTTGAGAAGTTTGCGTGATCCTGTGTTTCATAGAAGACGCACAGCCGTGTATCTATATTGCATGTCGTATATAAAATTTTCCATCATCAAACAGCAAATTTAACTGACCACGGTTAGCTTTAGTTTATAACAGGTAGACACTGTATATACATATACGCTTCTTCCAACCGGCTTCTTCTTCTTCTTCTTCTCTCACACAAGAAGAAATATTCATTCCTCATCAACCCAAAAATCAATTTATACTCAATTTTTTCTCTCCTCAAAGCAATTATTCAACTTTGGCTCTAATCAAACTGGATTTTGTAGGAATTCCGTCGTTTCAAAGCTTCAACCTACAGTGTTATTATAATAAGTTGCAGACTTGTAATGACTTTTAACAAAAAGAAACAATCCGACTAATTTCTTATTTTGCATGTGCGTTCAACGTAAAGTATAGTATAAGTCCATGATCACAAGATTCCAAATATTGTTTACATTGTTAGATTCTCTCTTTTGCCTTCAAATGGTTTAGCACGATTGCTTCTTCGTAATGGTTTGCCAATTTCTATGTTAAAACTGGAAATATTTAGTATATTCAATTTTCCGACTGCGATATAACTGTATAGAGAGTGTTTTCAACTTTGTTGCATGAAATAATGTAATAATCCTGAAACTTATAGCAAGGTAACTCAACATGTCTCGCATCTTTGGACTTTTGACAGCATGTATGCATATATAGAATGCTTAAGAGTTCAAGGAGCAGATTTATTTTATGAATTACTTAACTTCCATGCGCTACATCGACATTTTTATTATTATTATTATTAAACATTTTCTTCCCAAGAAACCCCGAAGGTTTTCTCTCTTGTCTGCATATGCTTTTATAGTGAGCAGCTAACAAAGAACAAAATTACGGGCTTCACTATGAAAGCGTAACTTTCGAAGAGCTCATTTAGCTTTATTATTGTATTTGCTAAAGATCTGCTGAGAAATATCTCTCTCTCTCCCTGGTCCAAATATACTGTCTGACTTTGGCTAGGACAACAATCAAGGAGCACACCTGAGAATTTCCCAAGATGAACAAGAAGCATCCGAAAGAGTTTTCACGAGAATCGTAATAATAATTGCATTCGCCATTCGCCTAACTTGCAATGACTGCACCCAAGAGCAAATTTTCCCATAATACATTCATACATTTAATACAAGACTTGGTTGTTACTCGTATTCTTGCCTCATGCCACTTTTTTAGCCCTTGCCGTAAAAAGCACAAAGAAGCAGTCTAAGAAGTTACTTGCAGAAATAAAATTTTCTATTGCTTGTATGCTCAAGAATACATTTTAGCTTTAGATATGCTTCGTTTTAAAAAGCACGGTGAATTGCTATTTAATGTTCACAAACTCCTTCTGAATACATTTATAGCCGAGGGCACCGGAGTCTTAATAAAGTTTCAGCAAAGACTTTATCATTAAAATCTTGTTCATTTATTCTCGCTGTGTTTTATTTCTTGGCATATTGGGAAAATAAACGCTCACAAAAAAGGTATGGACCACTACAAAGTCTACTTTGGCGACTTGTTACTCATCACGGTGGCTTTAGTAGTTGTTTAGCGAATTCATAAAACGGCTACCTACGACTACAAGTAAAGAAATGTATTAAATAGGGATGAGCAGATATCGATAAATATAATATCGATCCCTGATGCAATCTTTATTTCCTTCCACGAAGATAACTGACGCCTGCATACCTACGCATAAAAGGTTTTCTACTACCAAACCAAATTACTTAAATAAAGCGCACACTATTTCATATCGAATAATACAAAACCGTAATGACAATGACTTTTAGCAGCGAATGAATCATTTTCTAGCATGCCAACCTGTTTCTAATCTTCGTAAATACATTTTTTGCTAGCTCTGCTCTTGTTTCAGATAATGAAACGACCGGCGATCCGAAGAAGCACATTGCCAAAATTCCAACCTTCTCCCTTCGAAGAACAAGATGCATCGTAACGATATAATTGCTACTTCAAAAAGGTAAACCTACCTGCTGCCTACACTCCTTCCTTGTTTGATGAATCTTTCATGGAATAACTTCTAAATTGCAATAAAACCTTTTCTATGTTGTTCCATACACACAAAGTCATCTACACTGCATATATACACTTTGTATTTGGAACAATCGTGATGTTTATAATAATAATCATATTGGCAGATGAATAGAGCTTATGGAAAAGTAGTTTACAGCAAATTATCTGCAGTAAATCATACATTTGAAGATTCTAGTGAATTCGTAATTTGGCTGGGCATTGTCTTTGAGATTTTCGAAAGGAATATATATATACATAATATATATGTAATACACAAGGTTTCGTAGAGGACTGGACGGGGTGTGTGTGTGTGCCAGTAGTTGATAGAATGATAAATCCCAAGGAATACAAAACCTTTAGACTATTTACTACCTGTTACTTAGCCTCAAGTGCGTTTTGTATTTCTGAAGGCTCACATGTACAACATATCATCCTTCTTAACCCGCAATCATCGTCATCGTTGTAATAATACTCGGGTAATAACAATGCTAATGATCCCTTTTGATTTAGATTGTTAGAAAAAACAGTCTTTTATTATTCGTTGCCTACATTTCTTCAATTCAAGTTCCTCGGAAAGAAAGGAATTCAACGTCTAAGGAAAACAACAAAATAATACAGAATTACAAAAACAAAAAGAACCCGATTGAACTTATGCACCTCTTTAATACAAAATTAATGTTATGTATTATGGCCACTTGTGCATCATCATAAGTTTCTTTTTGTGGGTGGACTACGAGAGAATTCGTTGCTGATGAAGACAGAAGGCCATTTAATCTGTACTTCTGTGTACTCCCTACCGAATTGCTCAGCATGGGCTAAGATCTCTGTAGCTCCTCATCTCATGATGATCGACGGATTTAATTGCAAGAAATGATACACTTCCATGAGTAATGTATGCATACTATTACATTAACATCTTGTAGAACAACATTCTCTCCAAACAACTCACACACATCTTTTTGCTCAAGAAAATGAAAATACAGATCAGGTTGCAATTACACCTAGTTGCTCGTTCATCTTCAGCCATCAACATGATGCGTTGTGACTGACTGACTGACTCCTTTCTACCTGATTCACCTGATTAAACTATTTACTCATTTTTTGCTTATTCCTCATGCTCACAAGCTTGTTATTTCAACGGAGAGATCTAAAAATTCCTCGTTCTCCTACTTCATCTCTTCGTTTCTACATGGAAGAAGAAGAAGAAGAAGATATTCTTGTCAGACCGTTTTATTCACGGACGGAAAGTTATACAAATCTAGGGCCAGTTATTCACTAGAATACATTCTGAAACGGCGCATATAGATCCAAAACGAGTAGGAGCTGTTGAAAAATAACTAAAATTCGCTTGTGTGCCTTCTGCACATACTTTTAACTCTATCAAAGCAATTAAAAGAAACTAGTAGAAGTGTAATATCCCATAAATAAGTCAAACTCAAACATACCAGCCCATGTCTTGTGACATTCAGTGCATTTGTTACCCGTTGAGTTAATACAAATGACATAAATCTGATTTACTCTCTCTCTCTCTCTCTCGAAGCTCATTAAAATGTTTACCTTTTCAACTTAAAACTTTTATGTCATTAAGAATACAAATAGTCAACACTTGAGTCTACCCTAATTTTCATGAAAAATATTGGACTCAAAGGAACTCGACGGAATTCGACAGAGTATCAACCACGGCTCACTCACTCAGATCTGCGTGTAGAATGCTCAGCAGCACAGACCTTTATATGCGAGAGTGGTGAAGGCAAAAAACAAGTTTCCCTTCGTTTCCAGCCGACCAAGTGAAGCAGAAAGTCATAGATCTTTCATCTCATTTCGACAAATCCGACAAGGAAGGATTTACACCAAAACCATTTCTCTTTCACAAATTTTACTACTAAACAGACTAACTAGAGAGTGAAAGGACACGATCTCTTGATTTACTTCCAAAGGAACTTCAAATAAATACATTTTTTGTTCCTCTCTGCCTGTGTATTAAGTATACAACTCTATTGACTTGAGATGACTTCACCATAATAAATCTCTGGAGCAAAGGAAAGGGAGAGATTGCTGGGACTCAATTGAGATTTTCAGATCAAAAGACATAATAATATATCTCAAAGTTACAAGTGAGCAGTTTGAATCTCTTCAGTCAAGAGGGCTTCTTCACAAGTTCCTCAAATTTCAAACTTTGCTTTATAATCTGTTGCTAAAAATACGCCTCACTCAACCCTACTGCTAAATTCTTTACATTTGCATGTACAATGGTTTGCAATAGTTTCCTTGAAATGATTCAAGTACAAAATTACTTGAAATTCAGACTACCTGAAAATCCTGGTAAATTAATTTGCCAGCTTCTGCGGAAATGCTAAAATGTATTGCACAAGACAAGAAGGCACCCACACGTAAAGGAAGCTGTCTCCCGAGGTTAACACATTCTAATCTTACGGAACCGTTGAACAATCTTTTTTAGCTACCTTTTCAGTAAATAAAGCCCCATTGAAATTTCCAGTTAACTCAACAATACTTCATAAATTTAGGAGAAACTTCGCTGAGATCTTAGGTGGCATATATAGCGATGTGCAAACTGTAATGTTGTTATCATTTTATCATGTTAAGCAAACTATTCCATTATGTATACAATACGCGGATACTCCTTGGGGTTTTCTGCTTCGTTGGTTTTTATGGGCTTCTTTCACACACACAGATTGAGAATGATAATTTAAAATGGATGTGTGTTCATACTTTACGGAGAATTAATAGCTTTCTTTGCGTAGTGTTTATTTACCTGAACATATTGACTCAGAGCCTACTCACATATACTCTTGCTTTGTCATGTGTGACGTGTGAGTACTTCTTTCAGGGAAAACTAACCCGAACTTTAATTAACAATTCTTCAGCAAACAAAGTAAGTAATTTACAAGCTTGTATTTTAATATCTAGTGAAATGATCTAACCTCGCAGTCTATTTCACACTCAACAGAGCATCTAAGTGTCAGACTCATTTCAAATAGAGTTAAGATGGAATCGATATGATAAAAAGACTGTCAAACTCATACAATGTTGTAGTACTAATCTGAACTTTGCTTATCAATGGTTTTTCTAGATAACCTTCAATTTAGGCTACCACTGCTGCTACAGGTGTTCGATGATTCTGACCTTTTAAACTTCACCACATGGCTAAGCGACACAATATGAACAGATGGAGCAGTGGCTTCTAATTTCTTGCAAATTACTCCTTACACCTATTTCTTTTGTAAGAGGAAGGCTTAAAACGATTGATAATTACTCCTTGTGCAGTTTCTTCACCCACTCAAACTTGTTTTTGTATTTCTTCAGGCTTCGTAATAACAACCATAAAGCTTAAGATCGGTGATTTTGAAACCCTTTACATTTGTAAGAACTCTTCCACATCCTCAATTGTACCTGTGTGAGTCAGTCGGGTACTGAAGAGATCGAGCTCTTCTGGAAGTAAATCTGAGCATCATCGCAAGCCATATGGCGTGCACCTAATTTCAGGGTTAATAATAGCAGCACATCAGTGAGTACAAGTAAAAGGCATTACCTTGAACATCACAATTCATCAAGTTAAATTAGGCTCTCTATCCGAAGGAGCCGTCGATAGGTGATTAAGTCTCAGTGGTTATGATGAACTAGAGAAGCCTGTTTAATATCTTGTAAATCGATTCTTAAATCCTTTCAGAAATATGAAAGTAAGGTCAAAGGGAGGGAGTGTTTTACAAAGGCGCTAAGTAATCTGTCTTACAGCATGCAATAGTCTATATCGATGTACACATATTTTCCTCAACACCAAGCGTTATTTTAGGATCTCAATCGTCAACGTCATTCATCTCTACCACAAGCCCTCGCATAAACTTATTCCTTAATTGAGCTCCAATACGACAGGACAGGATTAAAAAGAAATCAAAAAGTAACTTGCTCACATATACAAACTTTTTGGGATTTAATTCCCTGAATAAATTCCTCGTCTCAATTCTTCATCACCAGTCTCCGTCAATCTTTAATTGAACTTACAGTTTAAATTTTAAGTTGCATGCAATGCAACTAATTCCTACGAGTCTGTACGATTTTTATTTCAAGTGGCAGCTAGATTATGTTGATGATGGTAGTAGTGGTAGCAATATATAGCCAGTAATTTCCATTCCTTCAACTTCCACCCAAAAGGAACCGGTCTTTTCATCTCCAAAACTGCTTTAAGCTTCAAATTGACCAGAAGAAGAAGACCCAGACAATAATAATAATGATGATGATGATGCCCTATCTCCATTCCTCCTTCTAATACTCACGTTAGCAATGCAGAACTCAATAATAACATCGATCTTGCATATATATAGTCGAAACAACCATCATCGTATCTTCTCTATCATCATCAATCGGTCCGATGGACTGCAACACATCCTCGTAATATTCCCTACGTATTGTTTCTTTGCAGAAGCCTGAACTGTGAATTGCATCCCAAGTGAAGATGATCTCTTGTTGGTCAAACTACAAACGCTGCAAGAATATTAAATGAGATCTGACGGGGTTTCCAATCAAATTCAACGGTAGAACAAACCTAAACCAACTGGTCGTCGTCGTTGTTCTTCCTATTTCGTCGTCCAGCGTTCCTAAGAACATGAAATCAAATACCCTCAAGAAGCCCTTTTCTTTCTTCCTCTCTACCAGAACTGCTACTCTTTCATTATTATTATTAACATTTTGCTTACTCTACACTGCAGACAAACACAACAAACCCACACAATCAACATTATATTATGGCCTTGCTATCTGTGCTTATATACTCTAAATTGTGTAGCATGGCACTTCATCGCATGACCCAAACGAATTAAATAAAACTTCACTATTGTTGTGTTAAGTTTTTAACAAAAAAACACATTACACAACAGATGGAAGGAAATGTACAAAAGAACATGAAGGCAATAATAATCTATCCATCGAATTGCTTTATATCTGCCATTTTAAGTCAATCAGTCTTAAAAAGAGAGAGAGAGAAACGCTTTATGAGAAGAAATTCGATGTGTTCGAAGGATAGCTATTGGCACTTTCATAAAAGACTTTCTTGTCAAAAGACAACCCTCCAGCTTTTCTAGCTTCTTCTTTCCATACACATAAAGGATGTTTTTCGGGTGGGCTTCTCTTAAAAAGTGAATTACACATTCAACATTCGATCAAGATTAAAACCAAGCCTTACTAAATTTTCTATACACATTGTGCATTCTAAATTTTTCAAAACCAACAAATAGTGAAGAACTCGCAGTTTAATAATTCACTTTCTCTCTCCGCGCAGTGAAACAGTCTAATGTGCAGTGCAATTTAATGCTCCTGTGGAATCCCTCAAGGTGTTGGGCTATTTGCAGTCCTAACCTTTCGTGGCTTCTATTCAGTTAGATCACCGAGCATCTTCTTCTTCGCCCAGTGGTCTTCTTCGTCCCCAAACTCAATTTATCACATTGAATAACCTAACCCCATACTATGTGCAACAACTCCAGAGCTCGTTCTTCTTACGTCTTACCTAAGAATGACACATGAGATCCTTTTTGCATTGTCGTGTACGAACAACTCAAGTCAGCAATGCTAATTTTATAGAGTACATCACCAACCAGTAAGCAAATACACAAAGGCTATGGTTGTTGAATAAATAAACAAAATGCATTTTTCTCTAGGTAATACTCACTCTCTCTGTGTATGGAGAGAGCTTCTTGATACTCAATAATACTTTTGTACTTTTGTTATTTTCCCTACTGCGTCTTCCATTACTTCTGCTCTTACACTTCTTATGTATTCCAACACCTGCTTGACTTCCCAACCGGAAAATCCTACAATTCAATCCTTTCTCCTGCCTTCTGTTCCCATTTTTACAGGTATAATAGTATTTTACACTGAGAGAAAATAATTCAAGGTTTCTAAACTATATATTTATTATGCAGACGAATGAGCAGGACTCTGTGGTGCTGACCATATAATATAACAAGCAAAGAATGATGGTGATGATAAGTTGAAGGTCTGGCCAGTGTTGTGATAATAGCGCACAAAAATCCTTTTCGTCACCGAAGAAGTCTGCTCGTAATATTTTGTAATAATAATTTTGTATTGAAAACACATTGGGGTTTTTATTGGTAATGCCTACTAGAGTTTTTTTTCGACATAACTGGCAATTACGTTGATGTTGACTATAATAAATCTTTATAAGACTTTTTAAAGAGGACGAAGGAGTAAAATTGTCCGGTTTGTGTACCTCATTACTGTCATCACTCATTTGTTAGTTTGTCGGAGAAGAGGGGACAATGCTTCGCATCTCTTCTTCTTCGGAATGAGTCAACAGTTCTACTCAAGAATTACATTATGGCATACACCTATTTGACTTTTGAATCTTTAGAGCAGAGAACTTTTGTAAAAAGAACTTGTAAGCAGTAAAGAAAGAAAAAAATAAAAGTTTGTATATGCAAATGACTGCACTTGATCTCTGCTTCTATTGAGATGTAACTCAAATGTCGCCTTATTTTTCATTGACAGCTCTGTCACTGCAAACAACTTTGTACTAAAAGTCCGTTTACATGAAAGTAAATAATCTGTGTATTTCTCCAACTTTCTAAAAACTAGTTCGGAGGACGAAGGTGAAGGTATTGATTCCTTTGGATTCAAGTTGTGATTAAGAGGTCAAGAAAACACGTTATGTAAGTGACTTTCAATGTAATCCAGGTTCGCTCTCGTGTGTCTTAGTTTCGTATTTCTATCCGTGTAATCCTGAATAATAAGTTATTTCATAATCCTTCGACATTCCTATAATATGCATTCATCATTCCAAAGGGATTCTTTTTCCCTTTCGTATTAGTTCATCTTCTCTGCATTTCTTTTTAGCGAGTCTTTGTTCAACAATTGTCACACTGTCACAAGCAAAAGAAATCTCAACTTCTTTAAGAGGATGGATAATGACTTTGAAGAGTCTGTCTATCTATCTATGCAATGAACTCGAGGAGCAGAAAGGGAGAGAAGAAGAGGACACTTTTACACAACGACAAGAACAATTAAGGCAGAGTGACATGCAAAAATTAACTCCTTCATCACCAACAACAAGATAATTTAATTAGCTCCCGTTTCATCTCTTCACTTTTTCATTTCCACTTGGGTGCGTTACGTAACTTGAAGTGAACACTAGTCCTCCTTTCTGTACTTCTGTACATTATTCCTCACATATATAGGTACATTTTAAGTCTCTCTCTGTTGTCTGTTGTGTAGGTATAGTCTCATTCTGTCGCGGTACTCCCAACTGACGCAAATACAAATGTAGTCTGACACAGACACACAATCGAAAGACTTCCCTGGTACTAAAGTATATATATAGTGCGGTTGGTAAAAAGGGCTGTTCAGATTCCTCGAGTACAAATTGATTTAATTAGACTCCTTCTTTCCTCCATTGGTTGACGGATGCTTATGTGAAACAACGTGTGAGTGTGTATTTGTGTATTGTGTAATACACTGTATAAGCAACCTTAGAACACTACAACCAGATTAATTCCTAACCAGTGAACATAATACGCTTAGCTAATTGCAAGTTCTGAAGGAGTCTTCTTCATCGTCACTGCTACTAGAAAGACTTGAAACTCTAGACTGCCAAAGACGAAAACTTAATTCCCTTTCCATATACGGACAAAACTGAATTTGACTTCGGTTGACTAATTATCTCTGTCGTCCAACTTACAACATGTATATATATTATATAATCTCTCTCTTTATTCAATTAGCTTTTTCAACGCTTCTTAATTCAATCAACGAAAGAAAAAAGGATTCATATTTATACATATTTCTTTTGTAAATAAAATGTTGGAGAGTCACTCTATACACACCATTTGCACCTTGTCTCATTCTAATATATACGTATAATGCGAAGTGCAAAGAACTCTGACAGAATGATTACTTTTTTAAACGACTCTTCTTCTTCTGCTTCTAAATACCTTCAACCTATCTTCTTTCCTGTTCTCTGCTCGTACAGTCTCAAGAAGACCGGAAGGACAGTTCAAATCCCCCTAACTCTCGTGTTGAGTTTAATAATATCTCTTCTAAATTTTCGAACGAGTGAAACAATTACAAAATTACTCTCATGTTTTCGCCAAAGGTTATAGTTCAATTTGGGTTTTCCTGCAGTATAACAACAACGATACGAGTGGAAATTCAAACTAAAACACTCTCCGTTTAATCTTCATAGCCATCGCTATTCCATTACTATTACTTTTTCTGCAGTCTATACCCTGCCCGTATATACACATATATAGAACCTTTCACTGTGTGTGTGTGCGAATTATTGAAGCCAAAAAAGTCATTCCATATTTAATCCAACTTCTAACAACACGCCATCCTAATTTCCTGCAAGTCAAATCAAACTCAATTTTTAGATGCACGAGATCTCATTATTAAAGAAAAAGGAATGAAGGATTTATTTGCAAGTTCCATGTTTATTGCGTTTTATGTATGCAAGAAGGAAGGAAAGCATGGAGGAGCATATACATAAATGCACCTTCACGTCAGTCAGTCTCCTGCGATGAAAGTTCATGTTGAAATGTTAAGTGAGAAGAAAGATTAGCCAGTGAGGATTTAATAACCTCTTGTGTGTGCGAGGTTTCGCAATGGTTGAGTGAATTTGCACACCCCGTCCAGGAAAAATATATACACTTTTCTCTTTGTTTTAAGTAGAACAGGCTGTAATGCCGTATAATCTTTGATCTCTCCGGTTAGCCTGGAATTAACTGGTTGGTTAATCTTGCGGGTAGATTTGGTAAACAAACAGAAAAACGCAAATGTGTAATTAAAACAGAGGAATCCGCAGGAACTGAGGCTGCTGTTAGCTTTCGACACACATTAGTGTAATGGCATCATAGGAGAGAGAAAGTAATGCAGCAGTTTAGTAGGCGAGGCATAAGAACTTCAAAGAATCAGCAATTAATACTCGTGTTGTTCTTTTGAAAGTCGCATGCCAGCCTGGTGAGTGCTAGCCACACAGTCAGAGTAGGTAATTTTCCTTGTAAACGGAAAGTGTATTTCAAGTGAAACCACAACACATTACAACAGACTACGGACGGCTACTAATTCGGGCTAGGTGCATGAGATATGTTTGGGTATTCATTAATATATCTATAAATAAAGATCAAAGAGGAGGATTATAAACTCAGCGGTCGAACGGAAGACTAGCCAACAACAACTTACGTACAAACTTACGTAGTAGGTAGAAAGAATCAACTCTGTGAATTCGATAAAGGAGAACTCTCTCTCTCTCTCCGGTGATAGACAAACTTTTGCTAAACAAATTGCACACACATTCCGTCGTATCACAGAGAAAATGATTACTAACTCATTTTCTCGTTGAGAGACTAGCCGACGAAACCTTTTTGAAATAATTTAAAGGAGAGACAAAAGCACACTTGGGTGGATGTGTGTGCACTAGAGACTACAGGGAAAGTGTGAAGAGAGGTCTTCAGTCCCCATACACAATAGCGTAGTGTACTGCTTTCCCTTTTGAGGGGAAGTGAAAGACTCGCAAGTCAGCATTCAGGAGTTTGTATATCTCCACAGGAGATTCACTTTGGAGAATGCGAAATTCGAGAAGCGAGGCGAAAAGAGAAAGCGAAGAAGATGGAATTGCAAATCTATTTCGAAAGCTTCTCTCATCATGACCACCACAAAAACCGCCACGTCTGCTACCACCGTCAACCAACGAGCCTTTCTCCAATGTTGTGTGTGTGTGTATGCCACTCTCTTCTGTGGCTTTCTCGTGGTTTCCACTTTCACCCTAATCTGGAATTCATTGATTACCCAAATTAGTCTCTTACATGTTAGACGACACAACAATGAGACTGTACACGAGTTATTGTGTGCGCTACAGAAACTGTTTCCGTCTTATTTTCCTCGTGAGTTATGACTCAACACATACTTTTAATTTACTCTCATTTATCCATGGACCAAGTTCGGGAAGTTTGTGATGGAAGGGATTATTTTAGTTCTTTTGTGAGCAGTCGTCCTCGTCGTCGTTGCTTATTGTGGACAATATGACTGTATAGGTACAATGTGTGTGTGTGGTGGAGGTAGAAAAACAAGATTAAAGATGAAAGAACTGTAAATCTGAACATACAAAACACTTTCTAACAACACGAAGCTACGAGCGAGAACCGAGTGTAGAAAATAAGTGTCGCCTGTTCTGACTTAGGTATAAGGTATCATTATGTCAGAAAAAAGTGGTCGATTTCCTCAAGCCATTATAATCAACATTACTCACCAAACACATAATGGCCAGGGAACTGACTTCTTTAACACTTCATTCTTTATATATATCTATATATCCCTGCCTATTCGTATTCATATGCATGTACAACTACTTGTTCGGGTACAACTTTATGTAAGCCACGACATGAGCACAAAAAATTCGTCTTGTGTGCACTTTTTCATTAAGTTACAAAGTCTCTCATCTTTTTTTGAAGTCTAAACTTGTACGTGTAAATCTTTAATCCAAGGTTCCAAGCGATATGTTTATGTATATACAACAGTGTAGGATGATGTATTATGTGGTTTACCAGGAAGTTATAAACTCGCCCTTGCTGCTTACACTACTCGCGATCTAATTCTCATTCTTGCATAACTAATACCATTTCTTAACTCATCTTCGGAAGTTGGTAGTTTTACAATGGGCAGAAGATACAAAATTTAATATAGCCTTGAGGGACAATGAGCAATTTCCACTAGAATGTTGGAAGAACATTAAAATTCAAAATATCAAGCTCGAGCTCACGAATAAATTGCTATAATCAAAACCACCTCCACTGATGGAAAAAGAATTATAATTCGGTGTGATACAAATATCATCCTTATCTTCGTCATTCACACCTTCTGAAACAACTCTAGCCACAAAACTATCCATCCCCTCCAGTCTTATAATATGTACGTGTTCGTATTCAGTGAATATTAATTTATTCGCACGTAAAGGCACAATAAGGCACTGTACAATCCTACTAGATCTATAGTGGTCAATAATCTTCCTCAAGGGGGCTGAAAGTTTTAAAGATACTGAAATGAAAGGCTAAGTGCGATACTGTTTGAATTATTGTTTCACTCCCTGTACAATTCGTACCTGTAGCTCGTTATACATGCGTCGTAGTAGGAACTCCTACACACAATAATGTCTATTTTCACCACAAAATCTAATTTATTTTTCAAGTATGGACTTTTCTTGGAAAATAGCTTCATTCTATTCTTCCCGAGTCAATCATGTCTGACTTTTTGCTATTTCTCTCTAAAGAAATATCTTTATACACACGACCTCGTTTATTTCGTGGCTAAAATCAATACACCAACAATAAATGAATTCTTGTTAATCCAGTAACCAAAAAAAACATTAGCATTGGAGACAACTTGCGATGACAGACTTCAGCCAAATTGAAATCGACATGACTTACACAATGATGATGATGATGATGATGATGATGTAAGCAACAACGTAAAAAAGAATATCTAAATTCCATGAAATTCCTTCATCTGTATATGTAATGTCTTGTCAGCTTTCACTCTAAAAGTAAGAAGCACAAAAAGAAACATTTCGGAAGAAGTAGGATAAAGAATAATCGATGTGTGTCTAGCAGTCTTGTAAGGATAATATCATGTACTTGTACATGCATTCAGACAGCAGAGAGCCATGTCAGTCAGTAAGTTTTAGTTCAATGCGAGGCTAGGAGAGAAGTATTTTGTTCGTTTATATCGAAAATCACATGAAACCATTTTTCATTAAAGAATTAGATGCCCGGATTGATTGAAATCGTGAGTCAGTTATGTTATGATGTCGGGTAGTATCTTCTTGAATGTAGGCCAAGAGAGACTATATAACTCTCGGTTGATTGGGTACCTATAACTTGAATTCCCTGTGTGTGTGTGTATTATTTGGTTCTTGAACTGATGACCTGAACATCTATTGAATCTCTTCGAGAAAGAGCATACATACTAGTGTAACATTCAGCGATATCAGATTAGTCTTTTTATCCGCTGATTTTTTGGTCCAGAGTCTATTCTAAATATATAATGTAGATATATATATTGCTTCTCACACACACACACACACACTATTCATTCAGCATCTTCTTGGAATCTTTTTCATTGTGCCAAGGAAATGTTTATCTGACTAAATGCTTCCGATTTGATGAGTACTCAACGAAATAATAGACTTTAGAAGAATAGGACGAACCTCATAA